>CENP01239207.1_pt1 | contig 25350 bp, 20 predicted proteins | sample 361281 | NCBI WGS metagenome assembly CENP01 (sample SAMEA2591122, study PRJEB7988) | marine metagenome | biome: marine biome (ENVO:00000447); feature: deep chlorophyll maximum layer (ENVO:xxxxxxxx); material: saline water (ENVO:00002010), including plankton (ENVO:xxxxxxxx) | depth 70 m | reverse complement strand
GGCAGTTGAGCTGTTTCTAACTTTAGATGGAGAAATATTAGTAAACGAAGTGGCCCCAAGACCTCACAACAGTGGACACTATACTATTGAAGCGGCATACACTTCTCAATTTGAACAACACATTAGAGCTATTCTTGACTTACCACTCGGAGAAACTTCGAACAAAGTATCTGGTGTAATGGTAAATTTAGTTGGGAAAAAGGGTTATTCTGGATTGGTGAATTTCAAAAATATCGAACACATTTTAGCTATTGAAGGAGTAAATCCCCACATTTATGGAAAGAAAAAAACTCGCCCTTACAGAAAAATGGGACATATAACAGTTATAAATAAGGATTTAAAAACAGCACGTAAGATTGCGGAAGAAGTAAAACAGACAATTGAAGTAATAACAAAATAATATGACAAAAGTTAGTATAATTATGGGGAGTAAATCAGATTTACCTGTGATGAATGAAGCGATAGAAATACTTAAAGAATTCAAGATAGAGGTTGAATTAGATATAGTGTCAGCCCATCGGACACCTGAAAAAATGTCATTATTTGGAAGTGAGGCACACAAAAGAGGTATTAAAGTTATTATAGCTGGAGCTGGAGGTGCAGCACATTTACCTGGTATGATAGCTTCCTTATCACCAGTACCTGTTATTGGAGTACCAATTAAATCAAAAAATTCATTAGAGGGATGGGACTCAATTTTATCAATATTGCAAATGCCCGGAGGTGTACCTGTAGCAACGGTTGCTCTCAACGGAGCTAAAAATGCTGGTATTCTTGCCGCACAAATACTAGGAATCGAAAATCAGGAAATCCAAAAGAAAATCTTAAAGTATAAAAACAGTTTGAAAGAAGAGGTTATTCAAAGTGGAAGTGAAATTAAAAAAAATAAGATTGAGTAATCCTTTACTATCGCATTTCGAAACTGATTTTGAGTCAATTCCTTTTGATAAAATTAAACCAAAAGATTTTATCCCAGCTATAAAAAAAGGTGTAAGCTTAGCTCTAGATAGTATACACGCAATTTGCAACAACGCTAATAAACCAACTTTTGAAAATACAAATTTAGCACTTGAGTCATGCGGAAGTATTTTAGGCAGAAATAGCTCTATATTATTTAATTTGAATAGTGCAGAAACAACAGATGAAATTCAACTCATTACGAGACAAGCTGCTCCATTATTAACTAAATTTCAAAACGATATTAATCTTAATGAAGTTTTATTTGATAGGATTCGCTATGTATATGAAAATACCAATGGAAAAAAATTAAATTCTGAACAAAAAACTCTTCTCAAAAAACAATACAAGGGTTTTGTTAGAAATGGTGCATTACTTGGTATGAATGAGAAGAAAAAACTACGGATAATCGATGGAAAATTGGCCAAATTATCTTTGTCTTTTGGTCAAAATATTTTAGCAGAAACCCAAGCATATGAACTTCATATTAAAGATGAAAAAAAACTTAGTGGATTACCCGATTCACTAGTTGAAATGTCAAAATCAATAGCCGAAAAAAAAGGAAAGAAAGGATGGATTATTACTCTTGATTATCCAATGTATATTCCTTTTATATCATATTCAGAGGAAAGAGAGCTTAGAAAAAAAATTATTCTTGCTTTTGGGAAAAGAGGTTATCAAAAAAATAAAAACAATAATACTGATATAATTATCCAAATCATTTCACTCAGAAAAGAAAGAGCAAAACTCTTGGGATATAATTCACATGCTGATTTCATTTTAGAGGAAAGAATGGCTACCTCTGTTTCAGAAGTGAAAAAATTTTTAGATGGCTTGGCAAAAAAAGCATTTCCTGCCGCTGAGAAAGAATGGAAGGCTATGAATACTTTTGCTAAAAACAAATTAAAATTAAAAAAACTTGAAAAATGGGATAGTGCCTTCGTAAGTGAAAAAATGAAAAAAGCTGAACTTGACTTAGATGAACTAGAATTAAAACCCTTTTTTTCTCTCGACAATGTTTTAAGTGGAATATTTGAAATTGTTGAAAAACTTTATGAACTCAAGTTTAAGGAAAATTATGACATTCAAAGATATAATAATGAGGTTCGAGTTTTTGAAGTTTATAAAAATGGGAAATTCTACGCCCTTCTGTATGCAGACTTTTTCCCAAGACCAGGAAAAAGGGATGGAGCATGGATGACGAGTTTTCGCTCTCAGAAAAAAAACCAAAGACCGCATGTGTCAATTGTTTGTAATTTTTCAAGACCTACAAAAACTAAGCCTTCACTATTAACATTTCAAGAGGTTACTACTTTATTTCATGAATTTGGACATGCACTTCATGGAATTTTAGCAAATACAAGCTATAGTAGTTTAAGCGGGACAAATGTTTTCTGGGATTTTGTAGAACTTCCAAGCCAAATAATGGAAAACTGGTGTTATGAAAAAGAAGCACTCTTAATTTATGCAAAACATTACAAGACTGGAAAAGTATTGCCCCGAGAATTTATTGAAAAGATAAAGAAAATTAAAAATTTTCAACAAGGCCTGCATACATTACGCCAGCTAAGTTTGGGATATCTTGATATGTCCTATCATACAAAAAACTCTAATGAAATAAAAAGCGTAAAAAAACATGAAAAAAGTTTAATTGAAAAATTTCAATTCACAGAAGATGTTGATGAAAATTGTTTAAGTACTTCCTTTTCTCATATCTTCCAGGGTGGGTATGCGGCAGGATATTATAGCTACAAATGGGCAGAGGTTTTAGATGCACATGCATTTGAACTTTTTTTGGAAAATGGAATTTTTGATAAAAAAACCTCAGCCAAGTTTCATGACAACATACTTTCAAAAGGAGGGACTGAACACCCTATGGTTTTATATAAAAAGTTTAGAGGTAAAGTGCCTAATTCGTCAGCACTTTTGAAAAGAGCTGGATTGATTTAATATACCTGGATTTTATTCTTATTTGATAATAAATACTAAAAGTTCATTATCATTTGATATTTTTTTTCCTACCAAGCAAGATATCCCCCTTTAAGATCATATATCTCTTTAAAACCAAGTGAATCAAAAATTTTGGAAGCCTTAGCACTTCTTCCTCCTGCAGAACAATAAAGAAGTACGGGTTTACTTTTATCAAGCTTTGTGATTTGTGATAGAAAATTCTTTGATTTAAAATTTATATTTTCTGCATTAGCAATAAAACCATTGCTATATTCATTTGGAGTTCTTACGTCTATTAATTGCACCTCTTTATTTAATAATATTCGGAAATCTTCTTTTTCTAAAATCTGAATGTTAGATTTTTTTTGTGAGCAAGACAAAAAGACAAATATTATTAAGATTTTTTTCATTTTTTATTTTAATAAATTATTTAGTTTATCCTTTCTCCAATGCTATAGTATAATGGAGGATATTTTAGATGATGACTAGTAATTTTTTGAAAAAAATTAGCAAATTCAAGAATTTTTTCTTCCTGATACAAGTTTCCTAAAAAACTTATACTAGTAGGATGATTTTCAGAATCAAAACCTGTTGGTACGCATACAACTGGATGACCTGTTAAGTTTGAAATCATTAACTGGTTGCCACCTGAAGTTGGACTAATTAAGACATCAATTTCTTTCATTATCGAATGCATTTCTTCAATTAATTTAGATCTAAATCTATTTGCTTGTATATATTCAATAGCTGGGATGAAGCGTGATTGTCGAAGGCTATTAGCTCTAGATTTCTGATTTTGTTGAACCATATTGTCTACTTCACCACTTCTCACTAATTCATCAAAATAAGCCCCTGATTCAGATCTTAAGATTATGTCAAAAACCCTAAAAGGGTAATCTTTTGGTAGATTTATTGGCAACAGACTTATCCCGTTTTGTTTTAATAATTTTATTACATCACGAATGTTGTCTCCACTATCCGTTGTATCTTTTTCAATTAAATCCTTCAAATATCCGATTTTATATTTTTCAGGTTTTGATTTAACATTAAAAAAATAAGAAGCATCAACAGATGTTGGGTCTAAGGGATCTTTGCCATAGATAGCTTCAAAAACTATAGCACACCCTATAGCTGAGCGACACATTGGTCCAACTTTATCCATAGACCATGAAAGGCTCATTACTCCATTTCTGCTTACTCTGCCATAAGTGGGTCTTAACCCAGTTATACCATTACGGGTACTTGGTGAAACTATAGAGCCAAGGGTCTCCGTTCCAATTGAAAATCCTACCAAACCAGCAGCAGTTGCAGAACCTGAACCAGCAGAGGAACCACTTGCCCCTTGTTTAGGATCCCAAGGATTTCGGGTCATCCCGCCGAACCAAACGTCACCTCTTGCTAATGAACCCGAAACTAATTTAGCTACAAGTACAGCACCTGATCTCTCCAGCTCCCTAGCAATTGTTGCAGTTTTGTTAATTATTTGATTTTTATACGGATAAGCACCCCAAGTTGTAGGAAAACCCTTTACTGAAATAAGATCTTTCAAGCCATAAGGTATTCCGTGTAATGGCCCCAATATAATTCCATTTTCAAAAAGACTGTCAGCCCTTTTTGCTTGCTTAAGGGCTAAGTCTTCAGTTAAATTTATTACACAAAAAAGAGAAGAGTTATGCTGCTTAAGTCGCTTTAAGTAAAGTTTAGTTAGTTCTAAGGACGTAATTTTTTTAGACTTAATAAGAGCATGAAGTTGTGGTATTGTGTAAAACGCTATATCATCTAAATTTTTCGGAAGTTTTAGTTTTTCAATAGTGCCAAAGTTTGATTTTATTTCTTTATTTTTTGGTATCTTAAATTCAATTGGATGAGGATTAAACAATAGGCTAGGCACCTGTTCATAGCTTAATGAAAAATTTCTCATACTGTCATATCCGGCTCTGTTACGCTGTAAATATGGATATAAAGTATCCAACATCTTTTTATCAAAGTTAACACCTATTAAGGATTGACTTTTTCTTATATCCCTTTTAGAAAAGAATTTATATCCTGCAGATTTACACGAAAGAAAAATGAAGATTATAAATAATAGGCAACAACGTTTTTGAAAAAAAGAAACATTATAAAACAATTGTTTTCAAATTTTACATATTCATATTAAAGTTAAGTAAATAGTAAATAACACTCCAAAAAATTGGTATTGATTCAACCCAAAAACTAGTTAGATATTTTGAATGTTTAGGAGTGACTATGTAAAGCAACAAGATTAATGACAAAAAACTAATAGCTGAACTTAAACTAAATGCAGAAAAAATTCCGAATGAAAAAAATGTGAAAATCAGATTTATTGTCAAAAGAAGATAGCCCAATAATTTGACATTTGATATTCCCAAAATTTGAGCTATGGTTAGAGCATTAGGTTGATCCAGGTTTAAATCCCTAATTTCAAATGGTATCGTAGCAACGAAGATATAAATTCCTTGAATTATTAAAAGCTGAAAAAATAAATCAAAATCAAATTTTAACGCCATTGAAACTGGAACTCCAACAACAAGTGATAACCAGCCGACAACTACAAGAAAAATTTTAAAACCCTTAACATCCCTTAAATTTTTATTGTTTTTCAAAGGAATAGTGTATAATAGTACTACAATAGCTCCAAAAAAAACAAAAATTTTTGTTGCAAATTTTAAGTTAAAGAATTGTTGAGCAGCTAATAAAATACATCCTATCGACATAAATAAAATAAGTTTTAAACGAAAATTTTTTTTTTATTTAAAAAGACAGGCAAAAACTTTATGAAATTGTACGAAAAACAGGCACAACAAAAAATAAATATTAACAATAAGGGAGTTGCATTTTTATAACTTAGAGCAACAGATAAGTAGGATAATGAAACAACCGACAAGGCTACGTGAATACTGGAGTTTATATAAAAATCAAGAAGTTTTTTTAGAAAATCTTTCACATGCAAATATCGAAAGTTTCTAACAAGTCAAATAATTTTTCATAAAATTTTTAAAATAAGAAAAATCCATCTTAAAAATATTGCATGGAAAACGTAAATTTGCTAATGAAAAAGAAGATATATGAAAAGAGAAATGTTTGTAAATAGACATTTGGGTCCAGATGAAAATCAGATAAAAAAAATTCTATCTAAAATTGGAGTAAAATCAATAGAGAATCTACTAGATGAAACAATACCCGATTCAATACGGTTAAAAAAACCATTAGATTTACCAGAAGGAATAAGTGAAGCAGAATTTACAAAACACATTAATTCTTTAGGAAGAGACAACAAGGTATTTAAGACTTATATTGGCTTGGGATACCATGATACTGTAACTCCTGCAGTTATTCAGAGAAACATCCTTGAAAATCCAAGCTGGTATACTGCTTATACTCCATATCAAGCAGAAATTGCTCAAGGTAGATTAGAAGCTCTGTTTAATTTTCAAACTATCATTTGTGAATTAACCGGAATGGAACTAGCTAATGCCTCACTTTTGGATGAAAGTACTGCTGCAGCAGAAGCGATGACAATGCTTTTCGGGGCACAAACTAAAGAACAAAAAAAACACGAGGCTTTTAAATTTTTTGTAGACGAAAACGTACTACCCCAGACACTATCAGTTTTAAAAACAAGGAGTGCTCCATTAGGAATAAACCTTGTAGTTGGTGATCCAAATAACTTTGAATATGACTCTACTTTTTTTGGCTCACTATTCCAATACCCTGGTGGAAAAGGAGAAATCCCAAATCTAAAGAGTTGGATTAACAATGCGAAAGATAATCATGTTTGCTCAGTTGTTGCTGCTGACATAATGAGTCTTGTACTCCTAGAAAGCCCTGGCACGCTTGGTGCAGATGTCGTGGTTGGTACAACACAAAGGTTTGGGATCCCGATGGGTTATGGTGGCCCCCACGCAGCTTTTTTTGCAACTCGGGATAAGTATAAACGAAATATACCTGGAAGAATTATAGGTAAAACAAAAGACCTTAATGAAAATCCAGCTTTACGCATGGCATTACAAACTAGAGAGCAACATATAAAAAGAGATCGTGCTACTTCAAATATATGCACTGCACAGGTCCTTCTAGCTGTTATGGCAGGAATGTACGTAGTTTATCATGGTCCCAAGGGTCTATATAATATTTCCAATTCAATACACAAAAAAGCTATTGATCTAAACTTAAAACTTTCGGAACTAGGGTTCAAACAAATTAATAAACATTTTTTTGACACGCTTCAAATTCAGACAAATGTTCTAGAGATAAAGAAGCAAGCTGAGCTAAATAAGGTCAACTTTTATTATCCAGATCAGAATACAATTTGTATCTCTCTAAATGAGGCTTGCACAGTTAAAGAGATTGATGAAATAGTATCCATTTTTAAAAGTTCATCTAACTCGATAAAAAAGATTGGTGAATTAAAAACAGAAGAGAGTTATATTCCAAAATCACTATTTAAGTCAGGTGAAATTTTAACACACAAAATTTTCAACAGTTATCACTCCGAAACCGCATTAATGAGATATATTAAATATTTAGAAAGAAAAGATTTAGCTCTAAATCATTCAATGATTTCTCTAGGTTCATGCACAATGAAATTGAATGCTGCTGCGGAAATGCTACCAATTAGTGATTCGAATTGGAGTAGCATTCATCCCTTTGTACCCTCAGATCAAGTTATTGGGTATGAGAAAATGCTCGATGAATTAAAATTACAATTAACAGAGATCACTGGTTTTGCAGACACATCACTCCAACCAAACTCAGGAGCACAAGGAGAATATGCAGGATTAATGGTTATTCGTGCTTATCATGAGAACCAAAACCAAAAAAAACGAAATATTTGTTTGATACCAGCTTCAGCTCACGGAACAAATCCAGCATCTGCAGTTATGGCTGGAATGGAAGTGGTGGTTGTAAATACAGATTCAAAAGGAAATATTGATTGGAATGATATCAACGAAAAAGCACAAATTCACAAAGACAAGTTAGCAGCTTTGATGATAACCTATCCAAGTACCCATGGAGTTTTTGAAACTAGAATCAAAGATATAACACGACTTATTCACGATTGTGGTGGTCAAGTATATATGGATGGGGCTAATATGAATGCACAGGTTGGTTTGACGAGCCCTGCTAAAATTGGAGCAGATGTTTGCCACTTGAATTTACATAAAACTTTTGCAATTCCACATGGTGGTGGAGGACCAGGAGTAGGCCCTATATCAGTTGCATCTCATCTGAAATCCTTTTTACCTGGAAATCCTGTTGTAAATACCGGAGGTCCAAATGCAATAACATCTATATCTGGAGCTCCAAATGGATCAGCTTTAGCATGTCTCATTTCCTATGGGTACATTAAAATGCTTGGTGGTGACGGACTTCGAAAAGCTACAGAAGTAGCAATTTTAAATGCAAACTATATTCAAAAGCGCTTAGATGGGGCTTACAATGTACTTTATTCAGGTAAAAAGGGCCGTTCTGCACATGAGTTAATTATTGACTGTAGGCCATTTAAAGAAAAAGGAATTGAAGTGGTTGATATCGCAAAACGTTTAATGGATTATGGTTTTCATGCACCAACAGTCTCTTTTCCTGTGTCGGGAACTATGATGATAGAACCAACAGAAAGTGAAAACTTAGATGAAATAGATCGCTTTTGTGACGCAATGATTTCGATTAGAATGGAAATTGCTTCGGATAATCAAAATGATACTGCTTTATTAAAAAATGCACCTCACACCCTTGAAATGGTTACTTCAGATATTTGGGAATTTCCATATTCAAGGCAAAAAGCTGCATTTCCTCTAGAGTTTGTTTCTAAAAATAAATTTTGGCCCTCTGTCAGACGCGTTGATGAAGCTTATGGCGATCGTAATCTAGTTTGTACATGTGACCCAATAGAGTCATATATAGGTGTCTCATTATCAGATATTTAAATTTTTATATAAAAATTTAATTTAACACTTTAAAAGGCTTAGACTTCGTAGCACTTTTAAGACTTTACACATTTTGGCTCTTTATTGAATTACTTTTGTGTAACTATCATGAACATAAAAATTACAGGTACTGGAAGTGTAATCCCATCAAAAGTAAAGCAAAATAATAGCTTTTCTAATCACCTATTTTTCGACATTAATGGTGATTCAATAAAAAATTCAAACGAGGTCATTATTGAGAAGTTTAAGTCAATTACAGGTATCGAACAAAGGAGATATATTGAAGATAACCAAACTGTGACTGACATTGCCATTGAAGCAGCCAACAAATCAATTGATAATGCTAAAATTGATCGTGAATCAATTGATTATATAATAGTTGCGCATAATGTAGGTGACATAACTTTTGAATCAAATCAAATAGACACACTTCCGTGTCTCGCATCTAAGGTAAAGGCTGGATTGGAAATTAAAAACCCAAACTGTGTTGCTTATGATATTTTATTTGGTTGCCCTGGATGGGTTGAAGGTGTTATACAAGCAAAAGCTTATATTAAAGCGGGAATGGCTAAAAAATGTCTTGTAATAGGGGCAGACACTTTATCAAGGGTGTTGGATCATACAGACAGAGACTCTATGATATATGCTGACGGAGCTGGAGCAACAATAATTGAAAAATCAAATGAGCAGGGAGGAATATTATCTCATAAAACAGTAACATATACAAGTGAAGGTGAAGCAGATTTTATATTTTACGGTACGGCAAATGATAAAGTTGGGAATTCAAAATATATTAAAATGCAAGGTAGAAAGGTTTATGAATTTGCCCTAAGTAAAGTCCCACTAGCTTTAAAAAGTTGTTTGGAATCATCAGGAAGACCATTAACTGAACTTAAAAAAATATTTTTACACCAGGCAAACTTAAAAATGGATGAAGCTATAATTAAAAGATTTTATGGTCTTTATAACAAAAAAATGCCAGAAAAGATATTGCCAATGAATATTCAAGAGTATGGAAATAGTTCTGTTGCCACAGTTCCTACTTTATTTGATTTAGTAAAAAACAAAAACTATTGCGGACACAGTTTAAGGAAAAATGATCTAATACTTTTTGCTTCTGTTGGTGCAGGAATGAACATAAATGCAATTACCTATCAAATGTAGTTAAGTGTTTAAATTCGATATTTTAAAATTCATGTTTTACTTAAAATTAGTAACTTTGATAAGGTATGAGGGTCATATCAAACATAGGGAAATATTTCTTGATGCTACAAAATGTGTTTGGAAAATTCACTAAGTGGAAAGTACTCAGACAACTTATATTTAAAGATATAGAATCTTTAATAATCGGATCCCTAGGTATTGTTTCATTTATATCGTTTTTCGTTGGAGGTGTTGTTTCAATCCAAACTGCTTTAAATCTTGAAAATCCATTTTTGCCAAAAAACTTAATCGGTTTTGCTACCCGGCAGTCGATAATTTTAGAATTTGCTCCAACTTTTATTTCAATCATAATGGCTGGGAAAGTCGGTTCCTATATTACATCAAGTATTGGAACTATGAGAGTAACAGAGCAAATTGATGCACTTGAAGTAATGGGAATCAATACATACAACTACCTAATATTTCCAAAAATAATAGCACTTTTACTTTATCCTTTGGTGATATGTATATCTATGTTTTTAGGAATTTTTGGTGGCTACATGGCATGTGTTTATGGAGGATTTTCAACTAGTGGTGAATTTATTCAAGGTATACAATTAGATTTTACCCCTTTTCATGTTACTTATGCATTTATTAAAACTGCCTTTTTTTCATTCATTCTTGCCACAATTCCATCATTTCACGGATATTTTATGACTGGAGGAGCCTTAGAAGTTGGAAAGGCTAGTACGGTTTCATTTGTTTGGACTAGTGTAGTAATTATTTTGCTCAATTATCTAATAACTCAGGTTTTATTGACATAAATGATAAAGGTAAAAAACATATCCAAAGAATTTGATAAATCACCTGTTCTTACAGGAATATCAACAACCTTTGAAAAAGGTAAAACAAATTTAATAATTGGGCAAAGTGGATCTGGAAAAACAGTTTTCTTAAAATGTTTACTTGGTCTTTTTGAAACTAACTCAGGGCAAATTTTTTTTGAAAACAATCCTATAAACCTGATGAGTACAAAAGAACGTTCTGTGCTTAGACAAGAGATAGGAATGGTTTTTCAGGGTAGTGCGCTGTTCGATTCAATGACAGTTGAGGAAAATATAATGTTTCCTATGCAAATGTTTACAAAAAAAGATGATAATGAAGTACGTGAAAGGGCAAATCAGGTGATTAAAAGAGTTAATTTAATTAATGCTAATGAAAAGTATCCTGACGAAATATCTGGAGGAATGAAAAAAAGAGTTGCTATAGCAAGATCTATAGTTATGAATCCAAAATATCTTTTTTGTGATGAGCCAAATTCAGGTTTAGATCCTAAAACAGCAATTCTTATAGACAATTTGATTCAAGAAATCACAGAAGAGTACAACATAACGACTGTTATTAATACTCATGATATGAATTCCGTAATGGAAATTGGAGAGAAAATAGTTTTTTTATTAAATGGAAAAAAGGCTTGGGAGGGATCTAATAAAGATATTTTCAACACAGATAATGAAGCTGTTTCCAACTTCGTATACTCTTCAGATTTATTTAAAAAAGTGAGAAAAATGTATCTGAAAAAAAATAAGTCATAAACTTGGTATGACCTCGGCTTGAGGACTAAAAAGAAAAATTCTATTAGATTTCATATCTCTGCATTCATAAAGTTTTCTTCGCTTATTTAATTTAATAAACTTTCTACCGTCTTTTATTCTAAAAATCTGTCCTTTTTCTATTTCAAGAATAAGTGAGCCATTTTCTTTCTTATCATATTGTCTTAAAGCCATAAAAAGATTTAAATCTCTATCTGTACTTGCTTTTGGGTTTTTTATGTAATTTACTAAACACCTGCATATTTGATCAGGGAAAATTTGGTTATTTAAAAATGGAAGTAATATTTTTCTGTATGCTAACTTCCACTCTGGCCCATGAGGTTTGGAAGTATTTAAATATTTCTTATAAACAATATAATGTGCAATTTCATGAAGTAAGGTGATTAAAAAGCGATATGGGTTTGTTGACTCGTTTATTGTAATAAAAAAGTCGCCATTTGCTTTTTTTCTAAAGTCCCCATGTTTGGAAATCCTTTTTTTGGCAACTTTTATAATTACAGGTTCTAAGTGTAAAAGATTAACTACTTTTTTTTTTGATTTTTCTGGAATTAATTTTAAAAAGTGTTCCATTAAACTCTTATGGTGTTGTTGAAGATACAGGTATAATTTTGCCATTAAAATATTTTTGCCCATTTAAAGAAAAATCTAATACAAAATCGGCAATTCCTTTTGCTGATATTGGTGCTTTGAGCCCAGGAAAAGCTTCTTCCAACATTTCAGTTTGAACGGCTCCAAACGCAAGAGCATTGAATGATGGTCCACTTTCTTTGTATTCTTCAGCTAATAATTCAGTTAAAATATTTACAGCTCCCTTACTGCTACTATAGGCCGTCAAACCAGGAAATTTTGTTGTTCCATTAATTCCACCCATACTAGTTATATTAACAATATGTCCTTTGCTATCGATTATTGGTAAAACCTTACGTGTAATTGAAGACAACCCAAAAACATTAACTTGAAAAATATATTCAAACTCTTTTTTTGAAATTTTTTCAAAGGGTTTATTTAAAAAAGCACCAGCATTATTTATAAGTGCATCTACCTTCACACCATCATTTTTAATTTCCGAAGAAAATTTATCAATAGAATCTTCATTAGCTAAATCAACTTGTCTTGGATATTTAAAGGAGTAATCTTCGCGTGCTTTTATATTTCTTGAAATAGAATATACCCTGTGGCCTTTTTTTTCTGCAATTTTTACAATTTCGTGACCAATTCCTCTACTAGCCCCTGTTACAATAATAGTTTTTGACATTTTAATTTACATAATGGTCAAACAAGAAATATCATTATAAGATCATTTTTAATGGATTTTCAATATAATCTTTTAGCGTTTGTAAAAATTGAGCCCCCATCGCCCCATCAACTACTCTATGATCGCATGCTAAAGTTAGTTTTAATGTATTTCCGACAACTATTTTGTCATCTTTAACTACAGGTTTTTTAACTATCGTGCCAACTGATAAAATTGCTCCATTAGGTTGATTAATAATAGATGTAAATTCTTGTATTCCAAACATACCAAGATTAGAAATTGTAAATGTACTAGCATCCATTTCTTCAGGTTTTAATTTTTTCCCCTTGGCACGTAAAGCAAAATCTTTAACTATGGCTCCTATTTGAGGAAGGTTTTGCTCATCAGCAAACTTAACAACCGGAACTAATAATCCTTCTTCAACAGCTACTGCAACACCTATGTGCACGTGATGGTGTTGAGTTATTTGATCTTCTTCCCATTTAGCATTTACTTCTGGATGGTGTTTTAGTGAAAGTGCACAGGCTTTGATTATAATGTCGTTAAAAGATATTTTAATATCAGGCAATGAATTAAACTGATTTCTAAAAGAAATAGTATTATCCATATTAAATTCTACACCAAGATAATAGTGAGGTGCAGAAAATTTAGAACTAGATAATCGCTTTGCGATTGTCTTTCTCATTTGAGAATTTGCAATCTTAGTTATAGATTCTGTGCCAAGTGATGCATTAGGTTTTAAAAGGTTACTCCCAAAAGCTTTTGATTTAAAGTTGTCTATATCACGTTTAATAATCCTTCCAAACTCTCCTGAGCCTTTCACAGAGTTTAAGTTAATTCCCTTTTCTTCAGCTAACTTTTTTGCCAAAGGAGAGGCAATAATTCTACCATTTGAATTTACTTTGGTTTCAATCAATTGAGGTTTAGATTCTTGCTCAACAACAGTCAAATTCTGTTCAGGCTTGTCTTTAATTTCAGGAGGTATTGAGTCTGTAGCTTCACTTGGAGAATTTGGTTTGTTGTCCAATGATGAAATTATCTTTTTTATGTCAGTCCCTGTTGTTCCAATAATTGCTAAAAGACTGTCAACTGCAGCTGACTGTCCTTCCTCAAGTCCAATGTGGAGAAGTTCACCCTGATAAAATGATTCAAATTCCATTGTTGCTTTATCAGTTTCTATTTCAGCTAAAATGTCTCCTTCATTAACCTTATCACCAACTTTTTTAAACCATTTCGCAACAGTTCCCTCTTCCATAGTGTCACTTAACCTTGGCATATTAATTATTTCTACTTCATCAGGTATAACAGTTTTGGAGTCTTCTTCTGAAACTGTTTTTGTTGTCTCAGAAATATTATCATTGTCTTCTTTTTCGGTAGAATCTCCTTTTATTATATTAGAAATATCTTCTCCTTTTTTTCCAATTATTGCTAAAAGAGTGTCCACTGGAGCCGTTCCACCCTCTTGAATTCCAATATGAAGTAACTCTCCCTCATTGAAAGACTCAAACTCCATTGTCGCTTTATCAGTTTCAATTTCAGCTAGTATATCTCCCTCATTTATCTGATCACCAACTTTTTTGAACCATTTAGCGACAGTACCTTCTTCCATAGTGTCACTCAACCTTGGCATATTTATAATTTCAGCCATAGACTATAATTTATGTTTTATAAATGGGTAATCATTATCCTCGTAGACAGCATTATACATTAGGCTTTTTTCTGGATAAGGAGAAGATTCAGCAAATTTTTCACACTCGCTTACATGTTCTTTAACAGATGCATCAATAGAATCTAACTGTTTTTGAGTCGCATACTTTTTTGTTAGAATAATATCTTTTACTTGAGTTATTGGATCAATTTTTCTATACTCTTCTACCTCATCTTTAGTTCTATAATGTTGAGCATCAGACATTGAATGCCCTCGATATCTATAGGTTTTCATTTCTAAAAATGAGGGTCCGCCACCTTTGCGAGCAAGATTAATTGCCTTGTCCATTGTTTTGGCTACAGCAACAGGATCCATTCCATCACAGGGCTCACAAGGCATATCATATCCTAGGCCTAGCTTCCAGATTTCTTCATGTGAAGCTGTGCGTGCTACAGATGTTCCCATAGCATATCCATTGTTTTCCACAACAAAAACAACTGGAAGTTGCCAAAGTGTTGCCAAGTTCAGTGTCTCATGAAGAGATCCTTGCCTAACAGCTCCATCCCCCATAAAACAAAGAGTAACATTATCGCGTTTGAAATATTTATCTCCAAAAGCCATTCCAGCTCCAAGTGGAATTTGACCACCAACAATCCCATGTCCACCATGAAATTTGTGCTCTTTAGAAAAAATATGCATCGATCCACCAAGCCCCTGAGATGTACCCGTAGCCTTACCATATAATTCTGCCATTACACGCTTTGGATCAACACCCATACCAATAGGTTGGACATGATTTCTATATGCAGTTATCATTCGGTCTTTACCGATTTCCATAGCATGAAGTGACCCAGCTAAAACTGCTTCCTGTCCATTATATAAATGTAGAAAACCTCTTACCTTTTGTTGGATGTATACTCCAGCAAGTTTATCTTCAAACTTTCTCCAAAAAAGCATATTTTCATACCAGTCTATATAAGTTTGCTTTGTTATTTTCTTCATAAAATCCTAAAAAACATCCATTAATCGAACATAAAATTACTTAATTCTAATTTAAATAGAAACATTAATTATTCTATTTATTCTAATTAGCCTCCAATATCAACATTACTTGTATTCTCATCAGATGGTTGAGTAGAGGATTGGTCTAGATTGATTGATAAGGAAAAACGAATTGTATTTTCCAAAGGATTTCTAACTCGTGATGTTGAAAATAAATATGAAAGGTCAATTTCAAAAAAATTGAGATTAAAACCAGCTCCCATTGTTAAATACCTTCGGGAGCCTTTATTCTGACTTTCGTTGAAAAAGCCTGATCTTATTGAAAGAGAATCTTGAAAGCAATATTCCAAACCTATGGCTGCTGTTATCTCGCTTAATTCCTCGGATAAACCTCCAGGTGCATCAGTAAATGATGTGAAAATTCCATTAATAAAATCAATGTCTGGCTGCTTGTAACCTAACAGATTTTGCTCAGAGTCATACACTGCAGTTGGCGTTGGTACCAAAAGCTTACTAAACTCAGTATAAAATCCTAATACATTATTATCATCAAAAAAGATATCAAGACCTGCTCCTAATCTCAAGTTAGTTGGAATAAAACTTTTTTGAGCGCCTGATTCATAATTTAATCTTGGTCCAATGTTTGAGATATTTATTCCAGACCTAACAAGTGCTGAATTTGATTTTAATTTAAAAATTTGACTTTGATAAAAGGCTGAAATGTCAATTCCAAAAGAACTTGCAGACGAGGTATCAGCATCTACAGCAACTTTTAAATCTGAATAAATAAACCTACCTGCAACAGACATTGAAAACACATTGCTTAATTTTAGCGCATATGATAAATCTAGTGTTAATTCAGATGGTCTTTGAATTCCTTGATCTACGATTGAACCAGCAATAAATTCATTAAACTGAATTTCACCAAGGCTAAAATATCTTAAGCCTGTTGCCCATGAACTTCTATCATCAATTTTTTTAAAAAAAAGAATATTACCAAGAAAAATATCGTCTACTAACTTACTCAAATAAGGAGTATAGCTAAGTCCAATACCTTTTTCATTTGAAACGAAAGCATATTTTGCAGGATTCCAATATTGAGAATAATTGTCAGCTGATGTCGCTACTCCTAGCTCTCCCATCCCTGCTGCACGTGCATCAGCTGTTATCATAAGGAAAGGGACTCCTGTTGTGACTACACGATTAGAATTTTGTGAAAAATTATTTTGTAATCCAACACATACAACGAAGGCTAAAAATAAAAGCACTCTCATTTCTTAGTTTTTCACTTTTAAAACGTTTTGTATTCGTAATTCTTATCCACAAAATGAAAAAATTTAATGAATATTAAATTGAAAGCAATATTTACTAGGGTTAGTCGTTTAATCTTATATAATCAATTATTTAATTCCTGCAAATAGAACAAAAATTTGATTATTTGTATATTGCAGTGTGTTTTTAAATTAATTTTGTACTGATATGAACTTTAGTAGTTTAAAACAATTTATCGCAATCACTTTAGGTTTAATTTTTATAATTAGTTGTGGCGGCGGAAATACTTCAAGAGGAACAGGTTGGGATATAAACTCCAAAAAAGGTGGATTTCAATACAACACTGAATTTAATGATCAAGAAACAGGCCCAGGTTTAGTTTTTATTGAAGGGGGTACCTATACAAAGGGTCAAGTCCAAGATGATGTCATGCATGATTGGAACAACTCACCTTCAAAACAACACGTAATGTCTTTCTATATTGACGAAACTGAGGTAACGAATTTGATGTATATGGAATATCTAGATTGGCTTGAGTTCGTTTTTCCAACTGAAGAACCAAGATATAGACAAATATATGAGGGAGCCCTTCCTGACACATTGGTTTGGAGAAATCAACTAGGTTATGTTGAAGAGTTAACTACAAATTACCTTCGTCATCCTGCATATGCAGAATATCCTGTTGTCGGAGTGAATTGGCTTCAAGCCGTACAGTTTGCAGAGTGGAGAACCGATAGAGTTAATGAATTTATACTTGAGAGAGAAGCATTCGTGCAAAAAGATGTTAGATACAACGAAGTAGAAACCAATAGCACATTCAATACAGATGCATATATGAAAAGACCTGAAACTGCTTATGCTGGTAAAATGGATAGTTTAGTTGGAAAAAGAGGTGAAGAGAAAAAGGGTGATTCCATTGTTAAAGTTTATGCAGGCGTTGAGAAAGGTGTTCTTCTACCATCATATAGGCTTCCAACTGAAGCGGAATGGGAATACGCTGCTTTGGCCCTTGTAGGTGACCGTGAATATAATAATTACAGAGGAAAGAAGAAATATCCTTGGTCGGGGGAATATACAAGATCTAGTGATCGAAGAACTGAAGGAGACCAACTAGCGAATTTTAAACTTGGAAAAGGAGATTATGGAGGAATTGCAGGGTGGTCCGATGATGGTGCTGACATAACTATTCAAGTAAAGCAATACCCGCCTAACGACTTTGGAGTATATGATATGGCAGGAAATGTAGCAGAATGGGTTTCAGATGTTTATAGACCAATAGTAGACGATGAAGCAAACGATTTTAACTACTATCGCGGCAATGTATACACTAAATCTGTAATAGGTGAAGACGGCAAAGCAGAAATTGTTGCGTCTGATCAATTGATATTTGACACATTACCAAATGGTAAAGTTTTACTTAAGCGTTTACCCGGAGAACTCCAGCAAGTTGCAATCGACGAAAATGAAACTTTTTTAAGAGAAAACTTTTCTGAAAGTGATAATCGTAACTTTAGAGATGGTGACACAGAATCTTCAAGAAACTTTGCATCTGGTAAACCTGAAGAAGGGATTGACCAAAAACCTGAGACTACGCAAATGTATGATGCACCCACACCTCCAAAAGTTGCTTTAAATGCTGATGGAGAATTAGTTCGCGAATACGATAGAAATTCAAATAGAACCACATTAATTACTGATGAAGTAAGAGTTTACAAGGGAGGTTCATGGAAAGATAGAGCGTATTGGCTTGATCCAGCACAAAGAAGATATCTACCACAATATATAGCTACAGACTACATAGGCTTCAGATGCGCTATGTCTAGACTAGGTTCAAAAAGTCAAAGCAAGAAAAGAGCTCGCCATAAGAGGAAAGGATAAAATTAAAAAACAAGCATCCTTAAATTTGGATGCTTTTTTTTTACAATGGAAAATTCAAACCAAATTTACAATGCCTATCTTGACTCTTCGTGTGTGAGCATTGATTCTCGTTCAATAAAAAAAGGAGCAATTTTTTTCGCCCTTAGAGGTCCTAATTTTGATGGTAATCAATTTGCAAATGATGCCTTAAAAAAAGGAGCAGCATATGTAGTAGTTGATGATCCGAATTGTATAGAAATTAAAGGCAATGTATTTTTGGTTGAAGACTCTTTAACCGCACTGCAAAATTTAGCTTTGCATCACCGAAAGCAATTAGAAATACCAATAATTGGAATAACAGGCAGTAATGGTAAGACAACAACTAAAGAATTGATTCATGAAGTTTTATCTCAAAAATTTTTAGTCCATTCAACACATGGTAACATGAATAATCATATTGGTGTTCCAATCACTATACTTCAAATTTCAAAAAACTACGAAGTTGCAATTATCGAAATGGGAGCCAATCATCTAAAAGAAATTGAAAAATTATGCTCGATAGCTTGTCCAAATTGGGGTTATGTAACAAATTTTGGCAAAGCACATCTCGAGGGTTTCGGATCTGAAGAAGGAGTAATAAGTGGTAAATCAGAATTGTACGAATATCTTGGGAAAAAAAATGGGAAAATTTTAGTTAATAGGGATGACCTAATACAAGTCGAGAAGACAAGAAAATACATGAGATCTCTATTTGGTAGTAAAAGTGATTGTGATATTATAGTAGATTATTTTGAATCAAAAAACGGCCTATCACTAGGATATAAAAAACATATTTTTAAAAGCCCTATTCATGGAAATTACAATTTAACAAATATTGCAGCTGCAATATCATTTGGTATTTTATTTGAAGTCGATACATACAAGATTCAAAAAGCCATATCTTCTTACGATTCAAAAAATAATCGTTCAGAAAAAATTATAATTAAAAAAACTCCCTTCATTTTGGATGCCTATAATGCTAATCCAACAAGTATGGGTGTCGCACTTGATTCATTTTGTAATAAATATTCAAAACATAATTTAGTTATTCTTGGAGATATGTTAGAATTAGGAAAACAAACTTTTACTGAACATGAAAATATTCTAAACAAATGCTTAAAGCTAGGAATTACAAAAATTTTTACAATTGGATCTAATTTTATAAGTACTAAAGTAAATAATGAAAAAATTGAAAAATTTGTTAATATTGAACAGTTTATAGATTCATTTACAAAATCTAAAGTCCACTTCGAATCCGTATTAATTAAAGGATCTCGTTCAATGAAATTGGAAAAACTAATACCCTTTTTTAAGTCACTTTAAAATTTGCTGTGATTCTAGATGTTGGCTCCTTTTATAATTTCTTCAACCACATCTGGATTTAGAAGTGTTGAAGTATCTCCTAAGTTCGAAAAATCTTTACTTGCAACCTTCCTTAAAATACGTCTCATTATTTTTCCTGATCTTGTTTTAGGAAGTCCCGATACTATTTGAACTTTATCTGGTTTTGCTATTGGTCCAATAATTTTGCTGACAGTACCAATAATTTCTTTAATCAAATCTGATTCGGTCTGTCCATTTATGTTACATATTACATAAGCATAAATCCCTTGACCCTTAATTTCGTGGGGGTACCCAACTACTGCGGACTCAATTACACTTGAGTGCTCATTTATTGCATTTTCCACCTCAGCAGTTCCCAATCTATGTCCAGAGACATTCATTACATCATCAACACGTCCTAATATTCTTAAATATCCATCGTGATCCCTTTTAACACCATCGCCAGTAAAATACATTCCTGGATAAGTGGAAAAATAGGTGTCTTTACACCTTTTGTGATCTCCATAAGTTGTTCTTATCATTGAAGGCCAAGGAAATTTGATGCATAAGTTTCCTTCTACGTTATTCCCTTTCAATTCGTTACCCTCAGCATCTAAGATTATCGGTTGTACTCCAGGTAAGGGTAATGAGGCATGAGCTGGTTTGTTTGGCGTAATTCCAGCTAACGGAGATATCATTATACCTCCAGTCTCTGTTTGCCACCAAGTATCAACAAGTGGACAATTCCCTTTCCCTATATTATCATGATACCAATGCCATGCTTCTTCATTAATTGGCTCTCCAACAGATCCTATAACTTTTAACGAATCTAGTTTGTATGGTAAAACAGGTCCTAAACCTTTAGCCTGCAGTGCTCTTATAGCTGTTGGAGCGGTATAAAATTGATTGACTTTATACTTGTCAACTATTTCCCAAAAACGCCCTGGATGAGGATGAGTGGGTACTCCCTCAAACATAATCGTAGTTGCTCCACTTAATAAAGGTCCATAAATTATATAGGAATGTCCCGTTATCCATCCTATATCAGCTGTACACCAATAAATATCATCTTGTTCATATTGAAATACATTTAAAAAAGAATATTGCGCATAAACCATATAACCAGCTGTCGTGTGAACAACTCCTTTAGGTTTACCTGTTGATCCAGATGTATAAAGTATGAATAACAAGTCCTCTGAATCTAGTGAAGCAGCTTTATGTTGAGAGCTTTGATTTTTTATTACATCATGCCACCATAAATCTCTACCTATTTTCATTTGTACTTTAGAACCAGTCCTTTTGCATACAATTACCTTTTCAACAGTATTTGTTTTTTCTAAAGCTTCATCAACAACTGCTTTTACTTCAATATTTTTCACTCCCCTGTAATTTCCATCTGATGTAAGTACCATTTTTGCTTGACAATCATTGATTCTGTCAGCTAGAGCCGAAGATGAAAAACCAGCAAAAACTACAGAATGCACAGCACCAATCCTCGCACATGCTAGCATCGCAATAGCAGCCTCAGGTATCATTGGCATATAAATTATTATCCGATCGCCTTTTTTAATCCCATTAGCTTCTAACCCATTAGAAAATTGACACGTTTTTTCAAAAAGCTCTTTATAAGAAATGTGAATCGATTTTTCATTGGGATCATTAGGCTCCCATATTATTGCTGTTTTTTGCGAATGAGTGGGAAGATTTCTTTCAAAAATATTTTCAGTTATATTTAGTTTAGCATTTTCAAACCATTTTACGTCAGGTCCATTAAAATTCCATGAAAATGTTTTGTCCCACGTTTTTTGCCATTGGAAAGTTTTTGCAATTCCAGACCAAAAATTTTCAGGATCTTCTATGCTATTTTCATATTCTTTAAAATAGGCTGAAAGAGAATTAATTTTATCCATCATTTTACTAAAATCTTAAATTAATGTAATGAATTTTTTGGGGTTGTAGATCCTCTTGGAGTTCTAATACTTTCTGTTAATTCTTGAACATCTTTAGGAGGCTTAGTTGTTAATCGAGAAATTGAAATTGCGACAACAAAATTGATTAACATACCTAAAGTGCCTATCCCTTCAGGAGAAATGCCCCACCAAAAATTTTCTGGAATACCCGTTCCTCCAAGCTGAGGTTTAAAGTGAATGATGTAAGAAGCTGTAAATAAAATTCCTATTATCATTCCAGATATAGCTCCTTCTCTGTTCATCCTTTTATCAAAAATTCCTAAAATTATTGCTGGAAAAAAAGAGGAGGCTGCTAGACCAAATGCCAATGCAACAACTTGTGCCACAAATCCGGGTGGATTTAATCCAGCAAGTCCAGCAGCAACTACTGCTACTGCAATAGCAATTCTCGCTGCATAAAGCTCACCTTTTTCACTTATGTCAGGACGTAAATAATTTTTCAATAAATCATGTGAAATGGAAGTTGATATAACAAGTAGCAAACCTGCTGCCGTTGATAGTGCAGCTGCTAAACCTCCTGCAACTACCAATCCTATAACCCAGGGAGGTAAATTAGCAATTTCAGGATTTGCAAGAACAATAATATCTTGGTCTACTTTAAGCTCATTTAGATTTGCATCTGCAACATATTGGATTTTACCGTCATTATTTTTATCCTCGAAAGTTAACAAACCAGTTTTCTCCCAATTTTTAAACCAACTTGGAGCATCCTCATATTTTGCATTAGATAGAGTATTAATTAGATTAGTTCTTGCAAATACTGCCACTGCAGGTGCAGTTGTATATAATATAGCAATAAATAGAAGTGCCCAGCCTGCTGAAATACGAGCATCCTTTACACGTGGTACTGTAAAAAAACGGACTATTACATGTGGTAGGCCAGCTGTTCCAAACATCAAAGCTCCAGTTATAAAAAACATATTAACTAGGTTGTCCTTATTTACGGAGGTATAGGCATCAAATCCTAAATCCACAGACAACTGGTTTAGTTTTTCTAAAAGATAAATATCATCATTACCCTTTGATCCAAAACCAATTTGAGGAACAGGATTTCCCGTCATTTGCAATGAGATAAATATGGCTGGTACAGTAAAGGCAAAAATAAGAACACAAAACTGTGCTACCTGAGTGTAGGTAATTCCTTTCATTCCTCCCAATACTGCATAAAAAAAAACAATTCCAATTCCAATTAAAACTCCTGTATCAAATGGGACATTTAAAAATCGCGCAAAAGCTACTCCTACTCCTTTCATCTGCCCAACTACATAAGTGAATGAAACAAATAAAGCACATATTAAAGCTACAAGTCTTGCATTTTTTGAATAGTAGCGTTCACCAATAAAATCAGGCACCGTAAATTTTCCAAATTTTCTTAAGTAAGGAGCTAACAAAAGTGCTAAAAGCACATATCCACCTGTCCATCCCATTAAATACTGACCGCCAGAAAAACCCATAAAAGCAATGAGACCAGCCATAGACAAAAAAGATGCTGCAGACATCCAATCTGCTGCTGTGGCCATTCCGTTAGCGATTGGATTAACACCTCCCCCTGCTACGTAAAATTCCTTTGTTGATCCAGCTCTGGAAACAATCGCAATTAGTATGTAAATAAAAAAAGTAACTCCTACAAGAAGGTAGGTCCAAATTTGTGCACTCATATAACTTATAAAGCCTTAAATTTCATCGACATCAAATTTTTTGTCGAGTTTGTTCATCAAATAGACATAAACAAAAATTAAAATGACAAAAGTGTAAATAGATCCTTGATGAGCAAACCAAAAACCAAGTGGGAAGCCAGCTATTTTAAATTGATTAAGAGTTTCAGAAAAAACGATTCCAAAAAGAAAGGAAACTGAAAACCAAATTGAAAGTAAGATTGCTAGGTATTTGAGGTTTACCTTCCAATACGATTGTGACTTTCTACCCATCATCTAAATATAACTAATATTAATAGTAAAGAAAAAATGTAACAAAAGGATTTTTTAATTGGTAAAAGGAATATTCGATCTGAAAGACCTATTAAACCAATTATATGATCTTCGAAGAAAAACTTCTTTCGAAGCTTCAGAATTATATGGGTTTGCATTTACCATATAATTAATTGGGAGAACAGCACCTTTATCATTTTGAATAACAATTGTAAACTCAATTTGTTTATTTATATTCATTTTTTTTTCTAATACTCCCTCTATATCTTTTATAATATTTCTAATCATAAGCGTTGCTTCTAGATGATAGTAATCGTTGTCACTAGGTGTTTGAAAAGGAATATCTGAATTGTAATTGAGAAAAACTGATTCTTTTTGAGCAAATAGATTTAACGCAAATAGCATTATTAGAAAAGTAAAAGTTAAATTTTGGTTCATGATTATATGCATAATTTATATCTCTAATATATACTATTAAAATTGTTTAACCTCTTGAATTATTCTCAAATATATTGATACATTTTGTTATTGTTCATAACAATAAATGTATTTTATTGATATTCATTTACTTTGCCTTTTTTTTATATAGTTTTATATTGCAATCAGTTAAATATTTCGTAATTATAACATGACAAATTTGTTTTGAGGATTATCAATTTTTTTTTGGTACTTGTTTTGTTTTCGAACAAAATTTTTGCCCAAGAACCGATAACAGATATTGGATTTGAGGTTTCGAATATAGTAACTGATGGCCTTATTTTACATCTTGATGCTGGAGATTCAAATTCGTATTCAGGTTCTGGAAATACATGGTACGACATAAGTGGAAATGATAATCACGGCACCTTGAATGGTCCATCTTTTACAAACACTGGGTTAAAGCATTTTGTTTTTAATGGATCTGATGATGTTGCATCCCTTAATTTATCAAATTATCCTAATCTCACCTTTGAATTTTGGTTTTATGACAATAGAACATCAGGACAAAGAGATTTACTTACCTATAACGGCAACTCAGGTAGCTTTACATTTAACAATATGAATCATTTCAGAACAGATGGAAATGGTCTTAATGCTGCTAAGTTCCCCACCTCTTTAATTTCAAATCAATGGGTAAGATTTGTATATGTCAAAAACTCTAAAATTTATATAAATAATACTGTAACAAACATTCAACAAGGAAGTGATCGTACATATGGTCAGTTAAGGATTGGTGATGCAAGAAGTGATGTAGGACAACACTGGAACGGAAAAATTGCCGTAGTTAGAATTTATAATAGAAATTTAACTGATCAAGAAATTTCAAAGAACTACGAGGTTTTTGATAAAGTAGTAAATAATAATCAGCAGTTAGGAACTTCCACCTCAACAACCTCTGTAGATGAGGAAGTAGCAGTTGGTACTTTAGTTGCTAACCTTACAGCAACGGATTCTGATACTACAAG
>CENP01133344.1_pt1 | contig 25357 bp, 36 predicted proteins | sample 361281 | NCBI WGS metagenome assembly CENP01 (sample SAMEA2591122, study PRJEB7988) | marine metagenome | biome: marine biome (ENVO:00000447); feature: deep chlorophyll maximum layer (ENVO:xxxxxxxx); material: saline water (ENVO:00002010), including plankton (ENVO:xxxxxxxx) | depth 70 m | reverse complement strand
TTTATAGATCCTACTCCCCTAATTCTAATGGTGGGGTTCGTTCCAGGGACTCCACCTGTGTTTACTACATTTATTCCCGGAACACTTCCTTGTATCGCTTGAGTAATTGTGGTTGCGGGTTGCGATTGTATTTCACTTTCAGAAATTACTGCTATTGATCCCACAATGGATTGTTTTGATTGGGTTCCATAAGCTACAACAACCACTTCTTCCAGTTCATTGGCAGGCATAAGTGATATATTGACGGGTTGATCGGAATTTGCTAGAGCTGTTTGGGCTTCATAGCCTACATAACTAAATTCCAAACGGGCGCCATCCAAAACCTCAATGGTATAATTTCCATCAAAATCAGTGGATACACCATTGGTGGTTCCTAATTCTATGACAGTTGCACCTGGAAGTGGCATTCCATACTCATCAGAGATGACTCCGCTTACAATTAAGTTTTGTTGTGCCAATAGTAGGCAGGGACAAATAAATACTAAAACTAGGGAAGTGATTAAATCTTTCATAAAATAGTTTACAAATATTTGCTCTGAGAAATCCGAAATAGATTAGCCCAAACTTAGGTAAATTAGTGTAAATGTAACAATATACATTCAATTTTAATTGAGTTGAAAAGTATAGGGGTGAGTCATAAAAAAATTTATTAATAAACTCATTTATTAGCATCATATTTTAATTGTAATATAACTTGGTTTAATATTTAATGCACAAGTGGATTAAGCAATACAAGTCTCTGAGATTTAGAAATAGTTTTATTTAAAAAAAGACAAAATTTATTTTACTCAAAACCTGAGGTTAGTTTGTCTTAAAAATACACCTTGTAATCTGGTTTTATTTAGTTTATATATTTTTAATTTAATATATGTAACAATTTAACCCACCCATTTTAAACTTATCAAACTTCATGTTTATAAAATTTGTATTGTGGTCAAATTAATTCTAAATCCCTCTTCTTTTAAAATTAACAGTTTTTGCTTTTTTTCGATGTTCTAGAACAAAAAACATTGAAAGTTAAATAATTTAAAATGTTGTACAAGTTGATATGCTTTTTACAATCAATAAATTGAATTATTTGGATTATTTTAACCAAAAAAAATCGAGTTTCTTTATTTAAAAAATACTTCTTTTGAGTTTATTATTTAACTTGTTTTTTTTCACGCTTATAGAATTCCAAAAATTAAATCATAAAGCAGTAACTTTCTATGTTAGTTTTTTTTAAAAAAAACTATAAATTTTGGGGGCTAAGGGTTTGAATAGAAGAAAAATATTTCTACATTTGCACGCCCATAAAAATGGGATTTTTCATAAAATATATGCCAACTATAGCACAATTAGTAAGAAAAGGAAGAGTCACTATTACCAAGAAGAGTAAATCTGCGGCTTTGGATTCTTGTCCTCAAAGAAGAGGTGTTTGTACCCGTGTTTACACCACTACGCCAAAAAAACCTAACTCAGCAATGCGAAAAGTTGCAAGGGTTCGATTAACCAATGGGAAAGAGGTAAATGCATACATACCTGGAGAAGGACACAACCTTCAAGAACACTCTATAGTATTGGTACGTGGCGGAAGAGTTAAGGACTTGCCAGGAGTTCGATATCACATTGTTAGAGGGGCACTCGACACAGCAGGTGTGGAAGGTCGCCTTCAACGCCGTTCAAAATACGGTGCTAAACGACCAAAAAAATAGCCTTAATTCCTTAATTAACAATTATGAGAAAAAGAAAAGCTAAAAAACGCCCACTAATTCCTGATCCGAAATTCAACGACCAGTTGGTCACACGTTTTGTAAATATGTTGATGTTGGATGGTAAAAAATCTACAGCCTTCAATATTTTTTACGATGCTATGCAAATTGTAGAACAGCGCAATCAAGATGAAGAAAAGACACCACTAGAATTATGGAAAGATGCTTTATCCAATGTTATGCCCCATGTAGAAGTTAGAAGCAGGAGGGTAGGAGGAGCTACTTTTCAAATACCTATGCAAATCCGTCCTGATAGGAAAGTTTCCTTGGCCATGAAGTGGTTAATAACTGCTTCTCGTAAGAGAAATGAGAAGTCCATGGCACTTCGTCTTGCACAAGAGGTATTGGCTGCCGCTAAAGAAGAAGGTTCTGCTGTTAAGAAAAGAGTAGATACACACAAGATGGCCGAGGCTAACAAAGCTTTCTCACACTTTAGATTTTAATCAAAAATGGCCAGAGATTTAAGATATACACGGAATATTGGTATTGCTGCGCACATTGATGCAGGAAAAACAACCACAACCGAAAGGATATTATTCTACACTGGTGTAAGTCACAAGATTGGTGAAGTACACGATGGTGCTGCCACTATGGACTGGATGGAGCAAGAGCAAGAAAGAGGAATTACCATTACTTCGGCAGCTACTACCTGCACGTGGAAATTTCCAACAGAACAAGGTAAACCTACTGCGGACTCCAAAGATTATCACTTTAATATTATTGATACCCCTGGTCATGTTGATTTTACTGTAGAGGTAAACCGATCTCTAAGAGTTCTAGACGGTTTGGTTTTTTTATTTTCTGCTGTTGACGGTGTTGAGCCTCAGTCTGAGACAAACTGGCGTTTAGCTGACAACTACAAAGTACCACGTATCGGATTTGTAAACAAGATGGACAGACAGGGATCAAACTTTTTGAACGTTTGTCAACAAGTAAAAGATATGTTAAAATCTAATGCTGTTCCCATTGTTTTAAATATTGGAGACGAGGAGGATTTTAAAGGTATAGTCGATTTGGTAAAAAACCGAGCCATCATATGGGACGAGGATAATTTCGGGTCAACTTTTGAAATTATCGATATACCAGAGAATTTAAAAGATGAGTCAGAAATGCTCAGAGGACAGTTGATTGAAGCTGTTGCAGAATACGATGAGAATCTTTTAGAAAAATATTTTGAAGATCCCGATACTATTACAGAAAATGAGGTTCACAATGCACTAAGAGCAGCTACTCAGGAAATGAGTATTATACCCATGATTTGTGGTTCTTCCTTTAAAAATAAAGGAGTTCAGTTTTTACTGGACGCTGTGTGTCATTATTTACCTTCTCCAGAAGATAAGGATGCCATTGTTGGTTCTGATCCTGATAGTGGAATTGAGATTGCAAGAAAACCAGAGGTCAGTGAGCCATTTTCTGCATTAGCATTTAAAATTGCTACCGATCCTTATGTTGGACGATTGGCATTCTTTAGAGCTTACTCTGGTAGATTGGATGCTGGATCATATGTATTGAACAACCGTACTGTAAAGAAAGAGCGTATTTCTCGTATTTATCAGATGCATTCCAACAAACAAAATGCGATCGATTTTATCGAGGCAGGTGATATTGGAGCAGCGGTTGGTTTTAAAGATATTAAAACAGGAGATACCTTATCAGCTGAAAATTCTCCGATTGTACTGGAAAGCATGGATTTTCCCGATCCGGTAATTGGTATTGCTGTTGAGCCCAAAACCAAAGTCGACGTGGATAAACTTGGAATGTCATTGGCTAAGCTTGCTGAGGAAGATCCTACCTTCCAAGTAAAAACGGATGAGGCTTCTGGACAAACTGTAATATCTGGAATGGGAGAGCTGCACTTGGATATTATTATCGACCGATTGAGAAGAGAATTCAAGGTAGAAGTAAATCAAGGACAGCCCCAAGTAGAGTATAAAGAAGCCCTTACAGCCGTTGCAGAACATCGTGAGGTTTATAAAAAACAAACTGGTGGTCGCGGTAAATTTGCCGATATCGTATTTACTCTAGAACCTGCAGAGGAGGGTAAAGTAGGATTGGAGTTTGTCAATATTATTAAAGGAGGTAACATCCCAAAGGAATATATTCCTTCAGTGGAAAAAGGGTTTAGAGATTCCATGAAGAATGGTCCTTTGGCTGGTTTTGAAGTGGATGCGATGAAAGTGACACTAAAAGACGGATCTTTTCACCCAGTTGATTCTGATTCACTTTCTTTCGAATTGGCTGCAAAAATTGGATTTAAAGAATCTGCAAGAGTTGCACGTGCTGTGATTATGGAACCTATTATGAAGCTGGAGGTTTTGACCCCAGAGGAGAATATGGGTGATATAGTTGGGGATTTGAATCGACGTAGAGGACAAGTTAACTCTATGGATGATAGAGCAGGGTCGAAAGTAGTAAGAGCAGATGTTCCTTTATCCGAAATGTTTGGATACGTAACCTCCCTTAGAACTCTTTCCTCAGGTCGTGCTACTTCTACTATGGAGTTTGACCACTATGCTGAAACACCGCCTAATATATCAGAAGGTGTAATTGCAGATATTAAAGGAAAAAACTCATAAAAATTTTATAATGAGCCAAAAAATTAGAATAAAATTAAAGTCTTACGATCACAATCTGGTGGATAAATCAGCTGATAAAATTGTAAAGACAGTAAAAACAACTGGTGCTGTAGTTACGGGTCCAATTCCATTACCAACCCACAAGAAAATTTTTACAGTATTACGGTCCCCTCATGTCAATAAGAAATCAAGAGAACAATTCAAACTAAATTCTTACAAACGTTTGTTAGATATATACAGTTCATCATCTAAGACAATTGATGCATTGATGAAATTAGAATTGCCTAGTGGTGTGGAGGTAGAAATTAAAGTTTAAAAATAAAACAAGAAACAAATGTCTGGGTTAATTGGAAGAAAAGTTGGCATGACAAGTCTCTTTGATGAAAAAGGGAAAAACATCCCTTGTACGGTGTTAGAGGTGGGACCATGTGTGGTTACCCAGGTCAGAACCAAAGGGGTTGATGGGTATGATGCACTTCAACTGGGTTTCGATGATAAGGCAGAAAGAAGAGTCACAAATGCTGCCAAGGGGCATTTCAAAAAAGCAAACACGACTCCAAAGAAAAAACTCGTTGAATTTCAGAATTTTGAAGAAGAACATAAACTTGGAGATTTGATAACAGTAGATCACTTTAAAGAAGGGGAATTTGTAGATGTTTCGGGTATTTCTAAAGGAAAAGGTTTTCAAGGAGTGGTAAAACGTCACGGATTCGCTGGGGTTGGACAGGCTACTCATGGTCAGCATAATCGATTGAGAGCACCAGGATCTATAGGTGCGGCTTCGTATCCAGCACGTGTATTTAAGGGGATGCGAATGGCAGGTCAAATGGGGAATGAAAAAGTAAAGGTGCAAAACCTTTATGTGGTTAAAGTGGTAACTGAAAAGAATATTTTAGTGGTTAAGGGATGTGTTCCTGGCCACAAAAATTCATACATAATTGTTCAGAAATAATGGAATTATCGGTACTTAACAATAAAGGAAAAGAGACCGGAAGAAAGGTCAAGCTAGACCCGTTGGTTTTTGGTATTGAACCTAATGATCATGCAATTTTTCTGGATGTAAAGCAACATCTAGCCAACAAGCGCCAAGGAACTCATAAGACTAAAGAAAGAGCTGAGATTGTAGGAAGTACCCGCAAGATCAAGAAACAAAAAGGAACAGGAACTGCCAGAGCGGGTAGTATTAAGAGTCCTATCTTTCGTGGAGGAGGTCGAATTTTTGGCCCAATACCCAGAGAATACAACCAGAAAGTAAATAAGAAAGTAAAGCGATTGGCTAGAAAATCTGCCTTAACTATTAAGGCCAAAGAAAAATCTATTTTGGTTATTGAAGACTTTCAAATGGGCGTTCCCAAAACAGCTGCTTACAATCAGTTTTTGCAAGCCTTAGGGCTAAAAGATAAAAAGTCTTTGGTGATCTTGGGTGAACCAAATAATAATGTATATTTGTCCTCTCGAAATTTGGAGCATTCAAAAGTTGTAAATAACTCTGAACTAAGTACTTATCAAATAACCAATGCTTCTAGCTTAGTATTGTTTGAAAGTGCTGTTTCTCAAATTGAGACTCTTTTAAAGAAAGCCTAATAGTATGGATATTTTAATAAAACCTATAATAACCGAAAAAGCCACCTTAGTAAGCGAGCTTCACAATTGTTTTAGCTTTTTGGTTAATATCAAAGCTAATAAGGTGGAAATAAAAAAAGCTGTGGAAGCTTCTTATGGCGTATCAGTTGAAAAAGTAAGAACCCTCAATTACGGCCCCGAAAGAAAAACTAAATATACCAAAACAGGTATCCAATCAGGAAAAACCAATGCTACTAAAAAGGCAGTGGTTCAAGTTGCAGATGGTGACACCATAGATTTCTATAGTAATCTTTAAACGCGTCTGATGTCAGTAAGAAAATTAAAGCCAGTAACACCCGCGCAGCGTTTTAGAGTAGTAAACGGATTTGACACAATTACAAAAGCCAGGCCGGAGAAAAGTTTGCTTGTTCCAAAAAAGAGTACTGGAGGAAGAAATAATCGTGGGAAAATGACGGTTCGTCACAGAGGTGGTGGACACAAAAAAAGATATCGTATTATTGACTTTAAACGAAACAAATTTGATGTTGTTGCTGAAATTAAATCTATAGAATACGATCCCAACAGAACAGCATTCATTGCTCTTTTGGAATATAAAGACGGTGAAAAGCGATATATAGTTGCTCAAAACGGACTACAAATTGGACAAAAAATTTGTTCAGGTGACAAGGCATCTCCTGAAGTAGGGAATGCACTTTACCTTTCTAAAATTCCCTTGGGTACTATAATCTCTTGTATAGAACTGAATCCCGGAGGGGGAGCAGTTCTTGCGCGTAGTGCTGGAGCTTTTGCACAATTGATGGCACGAGAAGGAAAATTGGCTACAATTAAATTACCCTCAGGAGAAACACGTTCTGTTCCCACAACTTGTATGGCTTCTATTGGAGTAATATCCAACTCAGACCATCAATTGTTGGTTTCTGGTAAAGCAGGACGATCTCGTTGGATTGGAAGAAGACCGAGAACCAGGCCTGTAGCCATGAACCCTGTTGATCACCCCATGGGAGGCGGTGAAGGTCGTGCCTCTGGAGGACATCCTAGATCCAAAAATGGTATTCCTGCCAAAGGATTCAGAACTCGTTCCAAGACAAAAGCAAGTAATAAATTTATCATAGAACGTAGAAAAAAATAATCTATTATGGCTCGTTCATTAAAAAAAGGACCTTTCGTTGCAATTAGCCTTGGAAAAAAGGTTCAAAAAAATATAGAAGAAAAAAAGAAGGTAGTGATCAAAACATGGTCACGTGCTTCATTGATTACACCTGATTTTGTTGGACAAACCATTGGGGTTCATAACGGACGTCAATTTGTACCTGTATACATTACAGAAAATATGGTTGGACACAAACTTGGTGAATTCTCACCCACACGTACTTTTAGAGGACACGCTGGAGCAAAAAATAAAGGAAAAAAATAATTTACGGATATGGGAAAACGTAAAAGAGAATCAGCAGTAGCATTAAAAGAAATAAAGAAAAACACTGCTTTTGCCAAACTTAATAATTGTCCGACTTCCCCTCGTAAAATGAGGTTGGTTGCAGATCAAATTAGAGGAGAAGATGTAAATAAGGCTTTGGCTATTTTGAAATTCAGTCCAAAAGAAGCTTCCACCAAATTGGAGAAATTATTGTTTTCTGCTATTTCAAACTGGCAAACCAAGAATGAAGATGCTGATGTTGAAAAAGCAGCTTTGTTCGTTAAAGAAATCAAAGTGGATGGTGCTAGGATGTTAAAGCGTCTTCGTCCTGCTCCACAAGGAAGAGCTCATAGAATAAGAAAACGCTCGAATCATGTAACCCTAGTTTTGGGAACTAATAATTTAGAAAATTAATATGGGACAAAAAACCAATCCTATCGGTAATCGCTTGGGTATCATTAGAGGATGGGACTCTAACTGGTTTGGGGGTCGTGATTATGGAGATAAATTAGCTGAAGATGCCAAAATTAGAAGATACATTCATGCTCGTTTGGTAAAAGCTAGTGTTTCTAACGTGATCATTGAGCGAACGTTAAAACTTATTACCATAACCATTACTTCGGCTCGACCAGGAATTATTATTGGAAAAGCTGGGCAAGAGGTAGATAAGCTCAAGGAGGAGTTGAAGAAGATTACCAATAAGGACATTCAAATCAATATTTTTGAAATCAAGCGTCCAGAGTTAGATGCTCATTTAGTAGCAGCAAGCATTGCTCGTCAAATCGAAAGTAGAATTTCCTATCGACGTGCCATAAAAATGGCTATTGCTGCCTCCATCCGAATGAACGCAGAGGGTATTAAAATTCAAATTTCTGGCCGATTGAATGGTGCAGAGATGGCCAGGTCTGAGTCCTACAAAGAAGGAAGAATCCCATTATCAACTTTTAGAGCAGATATTGACTACGCATTAGTAGAGGCCCATACCACTTATGGCCGCTTGGGTATAAAAGTATGGATAATGAAAGGTGAGGTCTTTGGAAAAAGAGAACTTTCCCCTTTAGTGGGTATGTCAAAAAAGTCTGGTGGTGGAAACAGCAAAGCATTAGGTGCGGGTGTTGGTCGTCAGCAAAGAAGAAGAAATAATAATAGATAGGTAAATGTTACAACCTAAAAGAACCAAATTCCGAAAAGCCCAAAAAGGTCGCATGAAGGGAATTTCTCAAAGAGGAAGCCAACTTTCCAATGGAATGTTTGGAATCAAGTCTTTGGAATCAAAATTTATTACTTCCAGACAGATCGAAGCGGCAAGGATTGCTGCAACGCGATATATGAAACGTGAGGGTCAATTATGGATCAAAATTTTTCCAGACAAGCCCATTACCAAAAAGCCTTTAGAAGTAAGAATGGGAAAAGGAAAAGGAGCTCCAGAGTATTTTGTAGCTGTAGTTAAACCAGGTCGAATTATGTTTGAAATCGCAGGAGTCCCTTTAGATGTTGCAAGAGAGGCTTTAAGATTGGCAGCCCAAAAATTACCTGTCAAAACTAAATTTATCATCGCCAGAGATTTCCAAGCTTTAATATAGAATAAAATGAAAACATCAGAAATCGAAAAATTATCCCTTGAGGACTTACATGACAAGTTAGCAGAGTTCAAAAAGAAGTTGTCGGATTTGAAAATGAATCATTCTATAAGCCCAATTGAAAATCCGTTACAGATCAAATCAGTTAGAAAAACAGTAGCCAGACTTTTAACAGCTATAAGTGCCAAGCAAAATGAAATTATCGCCTTAGGACATGGAAAATAGAAATTTAAGAAAAGAACGAATTGGTATAGTGACCAGCAACAAGATGGAAAAGTCCATAATTGTATCCGAGGTTAAGAGGGTAAAACATCCTATGTACGGAAAATTCGTTTTAAAGACCAAAAAATATGTAGCTCATGATAACCTTAATGATTGTAATATCGGTGATACTGTAAAAATAATGGAAACACGTCCTTTGAGCAAATCAAAATGTTGGCGTTTGGTTGAAATAATTGATAGAGCTAAATAATTATGTTGCAACAAGAATCTAGATTAAAAGTAGCAGACAATACTGGAGCCAAAGAAGTTTTGACAATCAGGGTATTAGGAGGAACAAAAAGACGATATGCTTCCTTGGGAGACAAAATAGTTGTCTCGGTAAAAGAAGCTTCTCCCTCAGGAACAGTTAACAAAGGACAAGTTTCTCAAGCAGTTGTGGTTCGCACTACAAAAGAAGTCCGTCGTGCAGACGGATCTTACATTCGTTTTGATGACAATGCTTGTGTACTTTTGAATCCTACAGGAGAAATGAGGGGAACACGTGTTTTTGGCCCAGTTGCTAGAGAGCTTCGAGACAAACAATTTATGAAAATCGTATCATTAGCACCTGAGGTGCTTTAAACTAAAAATGATGGCTAAGATAAAAATTAAAACAGATGATAGGGTACTGGTTATTGCTGGAGAAAATAAAGGTTCAGAAGGAAAAGTGGTTAGCGTAATTCGCGATCAAAATAAAGCTATTGTTGAAGGGGTAAATTTGATCAAAAAACACGCCAAACCAAGTGCCCAAAATCCTCAAGGGGGAATTATTGAAAAAGAAGCTCCAATACATATTTCTAATCTTTCATTAACTACTGCCGATGGCGAAGCCACTCGTGTAGGCTTTAGAATGGAAGATGAAAATAAGGTTCGTTTTGCTAAAAAAAATAATGAGAAATTGTAATGAGTTATCAAGCTAGACTTAAGAAAGAATATAATGAACGAATTGTTAACTCATTGAAAGAAGACTTTGGATATGTCAATTTAATGCAGGTACCCAAACTTCAAAAAATTATAATCAGTAAGGGAGTTGGAGCAGCAGTAGCCGATAAAAAATTAATTGATTATGCATTGGAGGAGTTGACTTTAATTTCTGGTCAAAAAGCAATTTCAACTATTTCTAAAAAAGATGTTGCCGCTTTTAAGCTTCGAAAAGGAATGCCAATTGGTGCTAAAGTTACCCTTAGAGGTGAGCGTATGTATGAATTTTTAGACCGACTGGTTTCGGCTGCGCTACCTAGAGTAAGAGACTTCCAAGGTGTTAAGGCTACTGGATTTGATGGAAGAGGTAATTATAATTTAGGGATTACTGAACAAATTATTTTCCCCGAGATTGATATAGATAAGGTTAATAAAATCTCTGGAATGGATATTTCCTTTGTAACATCTGCCAAAACAGACAAGGAAGCAATGTCATTGTTGAGTGAATTGGGATTACCTTTTAAAAAAAGTTAGTTATGGCTAAAGAATCAATGAAAGCTCGCGAGAAAAAAAGAGCTAAAACTGTTGTCAAGTACGCAGCGAAAAGAAAAGCCCTAAAAGAAGCTGGGGATTATGAAGCTTTACAAAAGTTACCTCGAAATGCATCTCCAGTGAGAATGCACAACCGATGTAAATTGACTGGTCGTCCTAAAGGATATATCCGTCAGTTTGGAATTTCAAGGGTAACTTTTCGAGAAATGGCGAATAAAGGACTAATTCCAGGTGTAACAAAAGCTAGCTGGTAATTAAATAATAAAAAATATGTTTACAGATCCCATTGCAGATTATTTGACCCGTATTAGAAATGCCAGCGCCGCTGGTCATATGGTTGTTAATATTCCTGCTTCAAAATTAAAAAAAGAGATCACCAAAATTTTATATGACCAAGGTTTTATTTTGAGTTATAAGTTTGAGGAAACAGATAATCATCAAGGTAACATCAAAATTGCATTGAAGTATGATAAGATAACCAAAGATCCTGTGATAAAAACAATGCAGAGAATCAGTACCCCTGGTTTGCGAAAATATGCTTCAGCAGATAGCTCTCCTAGAATCCTAAATGGATTAGGAATTTCGATTGTCTCCACCTCAAGAGGGGTCATGACAGGAAAGCAAGCTTCGCTCCAACACATAGGGGGAGAGTTACTTTGTTATGTATATTAAAAAGAAATAAAAAGAACAAAAATGTCTAGAATAGGTAACAGTCCAGTCATAATCCCTGTAGGAGTTAATATTGATATTAGAGCGGATAAAATCGTTGCGAAGGGAAAAATGGGAGAATTGACTCAAGTTTACAGTGATGTGTCTTTTGAAATGGGCCAAGATATTATTAAAGTAAAGCGTCTTTCCGATTCTAAAGAACACAGAGCAAAGCATGGTCTTTATCGTGCTCTTCTATATAATATGGTTGAAGGAGTATCAAAAGGATTTACTAAAGAGTTAGAATTGGTAGGTGTAGGATACAGAGCTAGTAACCAAGGTCAAAAACTAGATTTAGCATTGGGTTTTTCACACAATATATTATTTGATATTGCCCCCGAAGTTAAAGTAGAAACCATTTCTGAAAAAGGAAAGAATCCAATTGTAAAACTAAGTTCACATGACAAGCAGTTGTTGGGATATGTTGCAGCAAAGATTCGCTCTTTCAGAAAACCTGAACCTTATAAAGGAAAAGGAGTGAAATTTGTGGGAGAACAAATCAGAAGAAAAGCAGGTAAATCTGCATAATTAATAAGTTATGGGATTAACAAAATCAGCAAGAAGAAATAGAATCCATTTAAGGATAAAAAAGACGGTTCAGGGAACACTCGAAAAACCTAGATTGTCTATTTATAGAAGTAATAAAGAAATTTATGTTCAGGTCATTGATGATGTAAGTGGAAAGACTATCGTTTCCGCATCTTCAAGAGACAAAGAGGTATTAGATGAAAAATCTGAGAACAAGACTTATAAAGCTCAACTAGTTGGAAAATTGATTGGAGATCGAGCAAGGAAAGCAGGTGTGAGTACAATATGTTTTGATAGAAGTGGATATTTATACCACGGAAGAGTAAAATCTCTTGCCAATGGTGCACGTGAAGCAGGTTTAAATTTTTAAATAAAGTATATGTATCAAGATTATAAAAATGTTGAATTAGTAAAGCCTGCAGGTCTGGATTTAAAAGATCGATTGGTAGGTGTTCAACGTGTTACCAAAGTGACTAAAGGTGGTCGTGCATTTGGTTTTTCCGCTATTGTAGTAGTAGGAGATGAAAATGGAGTAGTAGGTCAAGGTTTGGGTAAATCTAAGGAAGTATCTGATGCAATTGCAAAGGCCGTTGAGGATGCCAAGAAAAATTTGGTTCGTATTCCTATAGCTAAAGGTACATTACCCCATGAGCAAAAAGGAAAATTTGGAGGAGCAAGAGTATTTTTGAAGCCTGCCTCAGAAGGTACTGGAGTAATTGCGGGTGGTGCAGTTCGTGCTGTGCTTGAAGCCGTTGGAGTGCACAATGTACTTTCCAAATCTCAAGGATCTTCGAACCCTCATAATGTTGTTAAAGCTACATTTGACGCACTTTTACAATTGAGAAGTCCTCAAACAATTGCAAAGCAAAGAGGGATTAGTTTACAAAAAGTTTTTAACGGATAAGAATTAAGTTAATGGCCAAGATAAAAGTTACACAAGTCAAAAGCAGTATTAAAAAAATGCAATCTCAAAAAAGAACACTAGAAGCATTAGGTTTAAGAGGGATTGGAAAAGAAGTCAACCATTATGCGACCCCAAACATTCTTGGAATGATTGATAAGGTTAAACATTTGGTTAAAATAACAGAAGCTTAAATATGAGTCTAGAAAATTTAAAACCAGCAGAGGGATCTACCCAAAGACAAGGAAAACGTTTAGGCCGCGGTCAAGGTTCTGGAAAAGGTGGAACTGCCGCAAGAGGTCATAAGGGAGCGAAATCCAGATCTGGATATTCTAAAAAAATCGGATTTGAGGGAGGTCAGATGCCTTTGCAGAGACGTGTTCCAAAATTTGGTTTTAAAAATATTAACCGAGTAATCTACAATGTAATCAATTTGGATACACTCCAAAACCTTGCTGAAGAAAAAAAGGTAAAAAAAGAAGTTACTTTTGATAAATTAGTTGAACTGCGCTTGGCTGGAAAAAACGATTTGGTAAAAATATTAGGTAGTGGAAAATTAGAATTTCCTTTAAAAGTATCTGCTCATAAATTTTCCGCTACTGCAAAAGCATCGATTGAAGCAGCGGGAGGTGAAGTAGTTACCTTATAAGTATTAAGATGAAGAAATTTGTTGAGACCATTTTAAATATTTACAACATTGAAGAGTTGCGTGGACGTATTTTTACTACGTTGACCCTTTTGTTGGTATATCGTTTGGGGGCTCAAGTCGTTTTACCAGGAATAGATTCGGTTCAATTGTCAGAATTGGCTAATCGAACTGATGGCGGTGGTTTATTAGGAATCCTTAATGCCTTTACAGGTGGGGCTTTTGCGAATGCCTCTGTTTTTGCTCTGGGTATCATGCCTTACATCTCTGCTTCAATTGTGGTTCAGTTGATGGGTATTGCGGTTCCTTACTTACAGAAACTTCAAAAAGAGGGGGAAAGTGGTAACAAGAAAAGAACTCAAATCACAAGATGGTTAACCATTATGATCTGCGTGATTCAAGCACCAGCTTATCTTTATGGCCTTTCTGCATTAGGTGTTCCAGATAGCGCTTTTATAATCGGTAGGGGTCCTCTCTTTATGATTTCCTCTGTGATCATTTTGGTTACTGGTACTATTTTCGCTATGTGGTTGGGAGAAAAAATTACCGATAAAGGAATTGGTAATGGGATTTCTTTGCTAATTATGGTTGGAATTATTGCTAACCTTCCATTATCATTTACTCAAGAATTTGTATCGCGTGTTTCTGAAAATAATGGCGGTTTGATGATGATCTTGATCGAATTAGTCTTATGGATTATTATCATTTTATTTAGTATATTATTGGTAATGGCAGTAAGACAGATTCCTGTCCAATATGCGCGAAGAAGTGCTTCTGGAACCAATGAAAAAAACGTATTTGGATCAAGGCAATATATTCCCCTAAAATTAAATGCCTCTGGGGTAATGCCAATCATTTTTGCTCAAGCACTTATGTTTGCACCTGCCTATTTGGGTGGAGCATTTGGAAATTCAGCTGCAGGTCAATGGTTACAAGCTAACTTTTCTGATATTTTTGGTTTGTGGTATAATATATTATTTGCTGTATTAATTATTATTTTTACTTTTTTCTATACAGCAATTACTGTGCCGACCAATAAGATGTCAGATGACTTAAAAAGAAGCGGTGGTTTTGTTCCCGGTATTCGACCAGGAAATGAGACTTCAGAATTCTTGGATACAGTAATGTCACATATCACATTCCCAGGATCATTGTATTTAGCGGCCATTGCAGTTTTTCCAGCAGTGGTTGTGAAACTTATAGGGATGCAACAAGGGTGGGCTTTATTTTATGGAGGTACTTCCTTACTAATTATGGTAGGAGTAGCCATTGACACAATCCAACAGGTAAATTCCTATTTGTTGAATCGTCATTATGATGGATTGATGTCTAAAAAAAGTAGAAACAGAAGAGCAGGATTATTATAATATGGCAAAGCAAGCAGCAATAGAGCAAGAAGGTACAATAATTGAGGCTTTGTCCAATGCGATGTTTCGTGTTGAGCTTGAAAACGGGCATGTCGTGACCGCTCACATATCAGGGAAAATGCGACTGCATTATATTAAATTATTACCCGGAGACAAAGTTAAATTAGAAATGAGTCCTTACGATTTATCAAAAGCAAGGATAACATATAGATTTTAAAACAGAAAAAATGAAAGTAAGAGCTTCCTTAAAGAAAAGAAGTGTGGATTGTAAAATTGTCCGTAGGAAGGGAAGGTTGTACGTTATCAACAAAAAAAATCCACGATTCAAACAAAGACAAGGTTAGATTATGGCTAGAATTTCAGGAGTAGATATTCCAAAACAAAAAAGAGGCGTTATATCTCTTACCTATATTTATGGTATCGGTAGAAGCCGTGCTCAAGATATATTGGCAATTTCCAAAGTTAGTGAAGACACTAAGGTATCGGATTGGACAGACGAGGAAACAGGAAGAATACGTGAAGCTGTTGGTAGTTTTAAAATTGAAGGTGAATTACGATCTGAGTTACAATTGAACATAAAGCGTTTGATGGATATAGGCTGTTACAGAGGTATACGTCATAGAACAGGTTTGCCTCTAAGAGGCCAACGAACCAAAAATAATTCTAGAACAAGAAAAGGGAAAAGAAAAACTGTAGCTAACAAAAAGAAAGCCACTAAATAAAATAATAGTAATTAACTATGGCAAAATCAACTTCTAAAAAACGTAAAGTCATTGTCGAAGCTTATGGTGAAGCACATATCAATGCATCTTTTAATAACATAATCATTTCTCTAACCAATAATAAAGGGGAGGTCATTGCCTGGTCCTCTGCAGGAAAAATGGGTTTTAGAGGATCAAAGAAAAACACACCTTATGCTGCTCAAACGGCTGCAGAGGATGTTTCTAAAGTGGCTTTAGAAGCTGGTTTAAGAAAAGTAAAGGTATATGTAAAGGGGCCTGGTAATGGACGTGAGTCTGCTATCAGAACATTACACAATAATGGTATTGAAGTCACTGAAATAGTAGACGTTACTCCTTTACCTCACAATGGTTGTCGTCCTCCCAAAAGAAGAAGAGTATAAAATTTTAACCTGTTATAGAAGGATTAGTTAGACCTTAATTCATAACATAAACACATAATATGGCAAGATATATTGGTCCAAAATCAAAGATTGCGAGAAAATTCGGAGAGGCGATCTTCGGAGCAGATAAAGCATTCGAAAAAAGAAATTTCCCTCCAGGCCAACATGGAAACAACAGAAGGAGAGGAAAAAAATCTGAATATGCAGTTCAATTGTTAGAAAAGCAAAAAGCAAAATATACTTACGGTATTCTGGAACGTCAGTTTCGTAATATTTTCAAAAAAGCGAGTGGAAGTAAAGGAGTTACTGGTGAAGTGCTACTTCAATTATGTGAGTCGAGGCTAGATAATGTTGTTTTTCGAATGGGTATTGCTCCTACTAGGAATGCTGCTCGTCAGTTGGTCTCTCACAGACATATCACCGTAAATGGTAAGGTTGTCAATATATCATCGTTTACCCTCAATCCTGGCGACTCTGTTGAGGTTAGAGAAAAATCCAAATCCCTTCAGGCAATTACTGCGTCACTGGAGTCTAATTCGTCTATTTATGAATGGATTACCTGGAATAATGAAACCTTTAAGGGGAACTTTATAAGTGTCCCACAGCGAGATCAAATTCCTGAAAATATCAAGGAACAGTTGATCGTAGAATTGTACTCAAAATAATTTAATCACAGGAAGAAAGAAATTATGGCAATATTAAATTTTCAAAAACCCGACAAGGTAATCATGATCGACTCCTCAGAGTTCGAAGGTAAATTTGAATTTAGACCTCTAGAACCAGGATATGGTCTTACTGTGGGAAATGCACTTAGAAGAGTTCTCTTATCCTCTTTGGAAGGTTTTGCAATCACATCAGTGAAAATTGAAAATATAGAACACGAATTTTCAACAATTCCTGGTATTGTAGAAGACGTGACTGAGATTATACTTAACCTAAAACAGGTCAGATTTAAAAGACAGATTGAAGATATTGAGGATGAAAAAGTGACTGTTATTGTGGGAGGTCAAGACCAGTTAAAAGCCGCAGAATTTCAAAAATTCATATCCGGATTTCAGGTTTTAAATCCAGATTTGGTTATTTGTAACTTGGAGAAAGGTGTTCAATTAAATTTGGAATTGACCATCGAAAAGGGAAGAGGTTATTTACCTGCAGAGGTAAATAAAAAAGCCAATGCTGCTTTTGGTGTTATCGCTATTGATTCGATTTTTACACCTGTAAAAAATGTTAAATACAGCATTGAGAATTATCGTGTCGAACAGAAAACTGACTACGAAAAGTTGGTTTTTGAAATTATAACAGATGGCTCAATACATCCTAAAGATGCATTGACTGAGGCTGCTAAAACTTTGATTCACCATTTCTTATTGTTCTCTGATGAGCGAATAACTCTTGAGGCTGACGAGATCGCTCAAACGGAAACCTATGATGAGGAGTCGCTTCATATGAGACAATTACTCAAGACCAAGTTAATTGATATGGACTTGTCTGTAAGGGCTTTGAATTGTTTGAAAGCTGCAGAAGTTGATACTTTAGGTGACTTGGTTTCTTACAATAAAAACGACCTTATGAAATTTAGAAACTTTGGTAAAAAGTCTTTAACAGAATTAGAAGAATTAGTCGTTTTGAAAGGATTATCCTTTGGAATGGATTTGGCTAAATACAAGTTAGATAAGGATTAGATTTTAGATTATAAATCATGAAACACGGAAAAAAAGTCAATCATCTGGGTAGAAAAGTGGCCCACAGAAAATCCATGTTGGCAAACATGGCTTCCTCTTTGATTGAGCACAAGAGGATCAGCACTACAGTTTCAAAAGCCAAAGCTTTGAAGCAATTTGTAGAACCCCTAATTACAAAATCAAAAAAAGATACAACACACAATCGTCGCTTGGCTTTTAGTGCCCTAAGAGATAAATATGCGGTTGCAGAACTTTTTAGAGGAGTGGCCCAGAAGGTTGGTGATCGTCCCGGTGGTTATACCCGCGTAATTAAAATGGGCAATCGTTTAGGAGACAACGCATCAATGGCAATGATTGAATTGGTTGATTTCAATGATGTTTACAACAATGAAAAAGTCGCTCCAAAAAAATCAACGCGAAGAAGCCGTTCAAGAAAAAAAGAGGGAAGTGGAGAAATCGGTGTTAATTCTATTGTATCAGAAAAGCAGAGTACAGAAAAGTTGGTTTTTGAACCAAAAGCTCAAGCTAAAGAAGCCAAAGCTGAGAAAACAGAAAAAGACAAAGACAAAGATAAACAGTGATACAAATCTGTTGGAGACGGGGATGAGTAATAATTATTGTTGTTAATAATTTTACCCTTTATTAAAGGACAAGCTATTTAGTTTATCCTTTTTTTTATGTTAATTTGTTTTGAATATGTCATACAAAGTAAGAAAAAAAGCACTATTGTTACTAGCCGATGGAGCAAAATTTTTCGGGAAAGCGGTTGGTCCAGATGGTACCCGTTTTGGGGAAATTTGTTTCAATACGGGAATGACTGGCTATCAAGAAATTTTTACCGATCCCTCTTATTTTGGTCAACTTATAGTGACAACTAATGCGCACATTGGTAACTATGGTGTCCAGACAGAAGAGTCACAATCCAAAAGTTTAAAAATTGCTGGATTGATCTGTAAGAATTTTAATTACGGTTATTCAAGACCTGCAGCGAATAATTCATTAGAATCATACTTAGTAGAAAATGATCTTTTTGCCATCTCCGAGGTTGATACCCGAGCTTTGGTTAATTACATTAGAGAAAACGGAGCAATGAATGCGGTGATTACTACCGAATTGGATCAAGAAAAAGCTTTGATCAAGGAATTAGGTTTATTACCTTATATGGAAGGTTTGGAGTTGGCCTCTAGAGTTTCTACTAAAGAACCTTATTTTTATGGAAATCCAGATGCTGAATTTAAAGTTGCGGCATTGGATCTCGGTGTCAAGACTAATATATTAAAGCACTTGTCTGATCGAGGATTATATATTAAAGTATTTCCTTATAACACGACATTCAATCAAATGATGGAATGGGAGCCTGACAGTTTTTTTATTTCTAATGGCCCCGGTGATCCCGAACCACTTGTAGGAGCTCAAAACCTAGCTAAGGAGATAATTAAGCACAATTTCCCTTTATTCGGTATTTGTCTTGGACACCAAATTATCGCTATTGCCAATGGTATTCCTACTTATAAGATGTTTAACGGCCATAGGGGAATAAACCATCCTGTAATTAATTTATCCACGGGAAAGGGAGAAATTACTTCTCAGAATCATGGTTTTGCCGTTGACAAATCTTCGGCAGAGTCTAATGAGGAAATACTAATCAGTCACCTTCACTTAAATGACCAAACTGTTGCGGGATTGCGAATGAAGAATAAAAATTGTTTCTCAGTTCAATACCACCCCGAGGCTGGTCCCGGTCCAAATGATACTACCTATTTGTTTGATGAGTTTTATCAAAACATAAAAACGCACACTACCCAACAACAACCAATTTAATTTAAATGAAAATGAGCGTAATTATTGAAGTCCATGCGAGGCAAATTTTTGATTCCAGGGGGAACCCTACCGTTGAAGTTGATTTAGTAACAGAAAATGGTGTACTTGGGCGAGCAGCAGTACCTTCAGGTGCTTCGACAGGAGAACATGAGGCAGTCGAGCTGAGAGACGGAGAGAAGGCTTATATGGGGAAAGGCGTGACTCAAGCGGTCAAAAATGTTAATGATATATTGGCAGGGGAGTTGATTGGTGTATCCGTTTTTGATCAAAATAAAATCGATCAAATGATGATTGATTTAGATGGCACACCCAACAAATCAAAATTGGGGGCTAATGCAATTTTGGGGATTTCCTTAGCTGCTGCCAAAGCAGCGGCAAATGAATTGGGTTTACCCTTATACAGATATGTAGGTGGTGTTAGTGCTAATATACTTCCCTTACCCATGATGAATATCATTAACGGTGGATCACATTCTGATGCACCGATTGCCTTTCAAGAATTTATGGTCATGCCTGTTGGTGCTGATTCCTTTACTCATGCGATGCAAATGGGCTCTGAAATTTTCCATCATTTAAAAAAAGTACTTCACACAAGAGGCTTAAGTACTGCCGTTGGTGATGAAGGGGGGTTTGCTCCCGAATTGGATGGAACTGAGGATGCACTGGAAACTATTTTAAAGGCCATTGGAAATGCCGGATATAAAGCAGGAGAAGAAGTTATGATCGCCTTGGATTGTGCTGCTGCTGAGTTTTATAAAGACGGCGTTTATGATTATACCCTTTTTGAAGGGGATAAAGCGGTTAAAAGAAGCTCGGAAGAACAAGCACAATATCTGGCTGATTTATGTTCAGAATACCCTATTATCTCTATAGAAGATGGAATGGATGAGAACGATTGGGATGGGTGGAAAGCCCTCACACAAAAAGCAGGAAATTCTGTTCAACTGGTAGGTGATGATCTTTTTGTAACCAACGTAGAGCGTTTGGAGAAAGGAATAAATCTTGGAATAGCCAATTCGATTTTAATCAAGGTTAACCAAATTGGTACATTGTCTGAAACCATTGCGGCAGTGCAAATGGCTCAAAGAGGGGGTTATACTTCAGTAATGTCTCACCGATCTGGTGAAACAGAAGACAATACTATTGCAGATTTGGCTGTTGCATTGAATACTGGGCAAATTAAAACAGGTTCTACTTCTCGAAGTGATCGCATGGCCAAATACAATCAATTACTTCGTATTGAAGAGAAATTGGAATCAAAAGCGTATTTCCCTGGTAAAAAGGCGTTCAATTTCTAGGTTGAAATTATCTAATTAAAAGAGACACTCGTAAGGAATATTATAAGATGTTTTTTAGATTTAATTCTATGGATCATAATATTATAGATTAATGTTTTTGTTTTAAGGTTGTTTCGACAATTCCAACTATCATTAAAATGAAGTAAGACTGATTATTTTTTGTTGAGTAGTGTTTGAAATTGTTGAAACCATCCTCAACCCAGATCAATTAACTTTTATTACTTTGGAAGTTGTCCATCATGCTCGAGCACAATGATATAAAAATTTCGTACATTAAAAGTTGGGTGCAATCCTCACTCCATGCAGTTGTTTTTTGACGTATATTTCCGTAATTTTATTTTTAAATTGACATTCATGGAGGAACAAGTCGATCTTATTTACAAAGGTAAAAGCTACAAATTTCCAATTGTGGAAGGCACAGAGAATGAACCCGCAATAGATATTAAAACACTCAGAGCCCAAACTGGGTTGATTACCTTAGACCCAGGTTTTAAAAATACAGGCTCCTGCAAAAGTGAGGTTACCTTTCTGAATGGAGAACAAGGAATATTGCGTTACAGAGGATATTCTATTGAAGATCTAGCTAATAATTATTCGTTTATTGAAGTGGCTTATCTCTTAATTTTTGGAGATTTACCTTCTGCTGAAGAGTTGGATAAGTTCGAAGATGAAATCCGAGATTTCGCCCTCGTGGACGAGGATTTTAAAATTATTCTAAAAAGTTTCCCTAAATCGGCCCACCCAATGGGTATTTTGTCATCCTTGACTTCTGCCTTGATCGCTTTTAATCCCTCTTCCGTTGATATTAACTCTGAAAAGGAATTTCATGAAGCAATAATTATGTTGTTGGCAAAATTCCCAGTTTTGGCCTCATGGACCCACAGGAAGATGAAAGGTCTTCCCCTGAATTATCCAAACTATGAACTCCCTTATACCGAGAACTTGGCTTATATGATGTTCAAAATGCCCAATAAGGAATTCAAACAGAGTCCTACATTGGTCCGAGCATTGAATAAATTATTGATATTACATGCTGATCACGAACAAAATTGTTCTACTTCAACGGTAAGGATGGTGGGTTCTTCTCATGCAGGATTATTTCCCTCTATTGCCTCAGGAATTTCCGCGCTTTGGGGCCCTCTTCATGGTGGTGCCAATCAAGCGGTAATTGAAATGCTGGAAGAAATTAAGAATGATGGTGGAGATACCCAAAAATTTATGGCTAAGGCCAAAGATAAAAATGATTCTTTCCGTTTAATGGGATTTGGTCATCGGGTATATAAGAACTTTGATCCCAGAGCGAAAATCATTAAAAAATCAGCAGATGAGGTACTTGCTGAATTAGGGATTGACGATCCTGTTTTGGATATCGCCAAAAGATTAGAGAGTGAAGCATTAGAAGATAAGTATTTTATAGATAGGAAATTATATCCAAATGTCGATTTCTATTCAGGTATTATCTACCGAGCTTTGGATATTCCTACAGAGATGTTTACGGTGATGTTTGCCATTGGTCGATTACCGGGCTGGATTGCACAGTGGAAAGAAATGCGATTTAACCAAGAACCCATTGGACGTCCCCGTCAAATCTATACTGGTTATACTCAACGAAGGATTTAATGATTTATAGATCTTCTATTCCGGGCAGCTGATTGTCTATTTTTTCTTTACTTAATTTGCTAAAAAACTTAAAAGTAGCTTTGGTATCTGCCAGTACCTTGACGAACTGTTTGTCTTTGTAGATAGAATACTCTTTTGCCTTTCCTTTGTAAAGGGTGAGTTTGTAATAGGGAATGATTAGGGCATAAGTTTCAAGTAAACTTCTGAATCTAAGTATGATCCCCTTAGGGCGCAATTCAATGTTACACGTGTTTCGATTATTATCCAAAATCAATAAGTTGTGAATATCAATCGATGTCTGAGTAATCAGTAGTTTTGAAGAGCCAATACCCCCTTTAGCCCAACGTTTTTTTAAAGAAAAAGGTTTACCTACAGCGGTCTCAATCTTTTTTTTGATTTCTGGTTCATTATAAGAGACGTTTAAAAGCATTTTTTATTTCAAAAATAAGTCATTTTCTATAGACAAGATAGTTTGGTGTTTATATTTATCTTTGAGCTTGAAATGGATTTAATAGAACAAGCACTTTCCCATTCGGTATCTGAATTTTTGTCTTCAGAATACGATCTTTCGTATTCAAAGCTTGAATTTCAAAGTACCAGAAAAGATTTTGACGGGGATGCCACTTTGGTCCTTTTTCCTTTGTTAAAATTGACGCGGCAAAATCCTAGGCTTTTAGGAGAAAAAATAGGTAACTATTTGGTAGAACAGTCCGATGATGTTTCTAATTTTAATATTGTAAGTGGATTTTTAAACCTTTCCATATCTGATGCTTATTATATCAAGTTTTTAGAGGCATCCTTAAAGGTGGATGATTACGGTCATATTTCAGCCGTTGAAGATTCTCCTACAGTTATGGTCGAGTTTTCTTCCCCAAATACTAATAAGCCTCTGCATTTGGGACATATTCGTAATAATTTATTAGGTTATTCCATATCCAAAATATTGGAGGCCAATGGTAATCATGTGATTAAGACTCAGATCATTAATGATCGTGGAATACATATTTGTAAATCGATGTTGGCATGGCAGTGCTATGGCGAAGGAGAAACCCCTGACATTTCGGGTTTAAAAGGCGATCTGTTGGTGGGGAAATACTATGTTATTTTTGAAAAGAAATACCGAGAGGAGGTGAATGAGCTGATTTATGAGGGCAAAACACAAGAGGAAGCGGAAAAAGCCGCCCCTTTATTATTAGCGGCACAGCAGATGTTGATAAAATGGGAGAATAATGATCCCGTAGTTAGAGAACTTTGGGGAAGAATGAACCAATGGGTGTATAATGGTTTTGAGACTACTTATCAAAAGTTGGGTGTAGAGTTTGATTTCAATTATTACGAGAGCGAAACTTATTTATTGGGAAAATCTATCATTGAAGAGGGCTTGGGAAAAGGTATTTTTCACACTCAAGAAGATGGATCGGTTTGGATAGATTTGACCGAGTACGGTCTTGACAAAAAACTCTTACTACGTTCCGATGGAACAGCGGTTTATATAACGCAAGATATTGGTACTGCAACCCAAAGGATGGTTGATCATCCCCATGTAAAAGGAATGGTCTATACGGTAGGGAACGAACAGGATTATCACTTTAAAGTTTTGTTTTTGGTGCTCCAAAAACTAGGCTATCCTTGGGCTAATTCTTTATTTCATTTGAGTTACGGTATGGTGGATTTACCCAGTGGGAAGATGAAGAGTCGAGAGGGAAAGGTGGTCGATGCCGATGATTTGATTGAGCAAATGAAAAGCACAGCTGCCGCTATAGCAATTAAACATGGAAAAATAGAGGGGTTGGACGAGGAACAAAGACAGGCATTGTATGAAAAAATAGGCTTAGGGGCGTTGAAATATTTTGTCCTAAAGGTAGATCCAAAAAAGAGAATATTATTTGACCCTGAGGCATCCGTAGATTTTAATGGAAATACGGGCCCATTTATTCAATATGCTTATGCTCGTATTCAATCATTGTTGCGAAAAGTAGGAGGGGATTTACAACTCAATTTGAATTTGAGCTTGGTGGATAAAGAAAAAGAAATCCTCAAACATTTAATTACGTATCCAAATTTGATCAAAACCGCAGGGGAGCAGTACAGTCCCGCTTTGGTGGCGAATTACTTATACGATTTGGTAAAACTTTTCAATTCATTTTACCAAAATGTGAGTGTATTTGGTGAGCCTGATCAAAACCTGCGCTCACTTCGCTTATTGTTATGTAAGGCGGTGGCTAATAACATTAAATCTGCAAGTGGTTTATTAGGGATTAGTTTGCCAGATAGCATGTAAAAAAAAATCGCTCCGAAGAGCGATTCCTTAACATGAGTAGCTAAATACTACTCAAAAAATTACTTAGAACTAACGGCTAAGTTATAAACTACTAAACCGAATCCAATTTTGTTGATAGCATCACCAACGTTATAAATAACGTCCATAGGAAGTCCTCCAAAGATTCCGCTGTACCAACCTTCAGTTCCAGCCATATATCCTATAGGGTAGATTGCCCATCCAATGAATACAAACTTCAATAGTGTTTTGTGAGCAGAAAGTACGGCACCACCAGCAGCTTCAGCTAACTTTGCAGCTCCACCTTTCCAAATTTCGTAAACAATCGTGAAATAAGCCAAACCAGAGATAAGTCCCCATAATGCAGGTCCAGTTCCTGTAGTGTGAACAGCTTCTCCAAAGTAACCTGCTACAAGCATGATTACAGAAAGGAAAATAAGTTTCCACATCAATGACTTAGTAGCTCCAGCCGCTTTTAAAATAAGATAAAATTCTACACACATTAAAGGAACAGTCAACACCCAGTCAACGTAACGGAAGAATGTTGGAGACGTAGCATTAGTAGCCCAGTAGTCTCTCATGTACCAATAGTGTACAGCAGCGATAAAGGTGATTAAACCTGAAACTAAAATGGAGGTTCTCCATTTACTGTCAAAAGAGTTCATCGATAGGAAGAAAAACGCTGATGCTGCCATCATTGCCATACAACCTACAAAAAATGTGAACCCTACATAATCGTCTGTAGC
>CENP01047970.1_pt1 | contig 25386 bp, 23 predicted proteins | sample 361281 | NCBI WGS metagenome assembly CENP01 (sample SAMEA2591122, study PRJEB7988) | marine metagenome | biome: marine biome (ENVO:00000447); feature: deep chlorophyll maximum layer (ENVO:xxxxxxxx); material: saline water (ENVO:00002010), including plankton (ENVO:xxxxxxxx) | depth 70 m | reverse complement strand
AATAATTAAAAAATAATCTTCAAGTCCATAAACTTGAAATTCTTCCAAAAGACTGGCTGCATCACCGCCTCTGTAAGAAGTTGACCGGTTGGATCTAAAAAGCCAAACATTGATGACTGTTAATCCAACAACTACTGATAAAATTTTTGATAATACTTTCATTTTCTTTTTTTAGCTATATGAATTTAATAATAATTTTTTTGATGCTTTTATTGCTTCAATTTTTCTCATCATCTCAAGTCTAAATAATGAAAATTGTGCTAAAGAAAGCTTGTATGGAAAATCTTTTAAAAAGGAATTAAAAACATTAGTAAAATTTAATGAACTAATAGCTGTTTTTCCAAGGCATAAACTATTTAAAAATTTTCTTCTTTTCATATTTCTGAATACACAGTAAACACTCAAAATAGCATTTTTTTTAGATTATAAAAAAAAAAAGATAAATAGGTTATTTTTTTAGAAAAAAATTATAAATTTGCACCTCGTAAAAAAAACAAGAAAAATATACTGTTATGGCTAAAGAAAATTTTGATAGATCGAAACCCCATTTAAATATTGGTACTATCGGTCACGTTGATCACGGAAAAACTACTCTTACTGCAGCAATTACAAAGGTATTAGCTGACGCTGGTTTGTCAGAAGCTAGAAGTTTTGATTCAATTGATAATGCACCTGAGGAAAAAGAACGTGGTATTACAATTAACACATCGCATGTAGAATATCAAACAGCTAACCGTCACTACGCTCACGTAGATTGTCCAGGTCATGCTGATTATGTAAAGAACATGGTTACTGGTGCCGCTCAAATGGATGGTGCAATTTTAGTTGTTGCTGCAACTGATGGACCTATGCCACAAACAAGAGAGCACATATTACTAGGAAGACAAGTTGGTGTTCCAAGAATTGTTACCTTTTTAAATAAGGCAGACATGGTAGATGATGAAGAACTTCTTGAATTAGTTGAAATGGAAGTTAGAGATTTGTTATCATTTTATGATTACGACGGTGATAACACTCCTGTAGTTCTTGGATCTGCTCTTGGTGCTCTTAATGGAGAGCAAAATTGGGTTGACAGCGTGATGAAATTGATGGAATCTGTTGACGCATGGATAGAGCTTCCAAAAAGAGATATTGATAAAGATTTTTTAATGCCTATTGAAGATGTATTCTCTATTACTGGTAGAGGAACAGTTGCTACTGGTAGAATTGAATCTGGTATTGCTAATTCTGGTGATGAAGTAGATATCATTGGTATGGGTGCTGAAAAGCTAAAATCAACAATTACAGGTATTGAGATGTTTAGAAAAATTCTTGACAAAGGTGAAGCTGGAGATAATGCAGGAATTCTTCTAAGAGGTATCGAAAAAACTGATATTTCAAGAGGTATGGTTATTTGTAAGCCAGGATCAGTTACTCCTCACTCTAAGTTTAAGGCTGAGGTGTATATTTTGAAAAAAGAAGAAGGTGGTCGTCATACTCCATTCCACAACAATTATCGCCCTCAGTTCTATGTAAGAACTACTGATGTTACAGGTAATATTGTGCTTCCTAGTGGTGTAGAGATGGTGATGCCAGGTGATAACTTAACAATTGATGTTGAGTTAATTTCACCTATAGCTCTAAACGTTGGTCTAAGATTTGCTATCCGTGAAGGTGGAAGAACCGTCGGTGCAGGTCAGGTGACAGAACTTTTAGATTAGTAAAACAAAGTTTAATTAACTCTAAAGGTGTCTTGCTTAAAGCATGATACCTTTTGTGTAAAATATAAACGGGTTTAGCTCAGTTGGTAGAGCACTGGTCTCCAAAACCAGGTGTCGGGAGTTCGAGTCTCTCAACCCGTGCACAAATAAGATGACGTCGATTATAAACTTTATTAAGGAATCTGTAACAGAACTGAGGGATAATGTTAAATGGACACCCCGTTCAGAGTTGCTAAACCTATCTGCTTTGGTGATAGTTTTTTCAGTGATTTTCTCTTTAGCTATATGGGGTGCCGATTCAATATTATCAAGAGCAGTAAAATTATACTTTAATCTAATAGGATAAATGGTGGAAGTAGCTGAAAAAAAGTGGTATGTAATAAGAGCGGTAACTGGTCAAGAGGTTAAGATAAAAGATTACATATTGACTGAAGTTACAAGAGTTGGCTTGGATAAACAAATCGAAGACATGATTGTACCTACTGAAAAAGTTGTACAAATAAGAAAAGGAAAGAAAGTTTCAAAAGAAAAAACATATTTTCCTGGTTATATTATGATGAAGGCTGATATATCAGGTGAGATTTTACATGTGATTAAATCTATTTCAAATGTTCTAGGATTTCTTGGTGAGACAAAGGGAGGTGAACCAATTCCCCTAAGACAGTCTGAGGTAAATAGAATGCTTGGTAAGGTAGATGAGTTAGCAATTTCGGGTGAACAAATTAATATTCCATTTACTGTTGGTGAAATTGTAAAAGTTATAGATGGACCATTTAATGGATTTACAGGTTCAATTGATGTTGTAAATGAAGAAAAAAGAAAGTTAGAGGTAATGGTTAAGATTTTTGGAAGAAAGACTCCTCTAGAATTAAGTTACATGCAAGTTGAAAAATTATAATTATGGCAAAGGAAGTAGATAAGGTATTAAAATTACAAATTAGAGGAGGTGCAGCAAATCCATCTCCACCTGTTGGACCTGCATTAGGTGCTGCTGGTGTTAACATTATGGATTTCTGTCAGCAATTCAACTCAAGAAGTCAAGACAAACCTGGTAAGATTTTACCTGTTGTCGTTAACGTATTTAAAGACAAAAGTTTTGAGTTTGTTATCAAGACTCCTCCTGCTGCTGTTCAACTTTTAGAAGCATCAAAAGTAAAAAAAGGATCTGGGGAACCTAATAGAGAAAAGGTTGCAACAGTATCATGGGATCAAATAAAAAAAATCGCTGAGGATAAAATGGTAGATTTGAACGCATTTACAGTTAACTCAGCTATGAAGATGGTTGCAGGAACAGCAAGGTCAATGGGTATTAAAGTTAATGGTGGTGAACCTCCAACAGAATAATTATGGCAAAGCTTACTAAAAACAGAAAAATTTCAATAGAGAAGGTAGATTCAGACAAGTCATATAGTTTAGAAGAGGCTTCTTCTTTAGTAAAAGAAATTACAACAACTAAATTTGACTCTTCAATTGATCTTGCTATTAGACTTGGTGTTGATCCAAGAAAAGCTAATGAAATGGTAAGAGGTGTTGTATCTCTTCCACATGGTACAGGTAAATCATTAAAATTATTAGCCTTAGTAACACCAGATAAAGAAGACGAAGCTAAGAAAGCTGGTGCTGATTTAGTTGGTCTTGATGACTACATTGAAAAAATTAAAAAGGGGTGGGTTGATATTGATGTAATTGTAACTATGCCAAGTGTTATGGGTAAACTAGGACCTTTAGGTAAAGTTTTAGGTCCAAGAGGGCTTATGCCTAACCCTAAGACTGGAACTGTTACAATGGATATAGCCAAAGCTGTTTCCGATATTAAAGGTGGTAAGATTGACTTTAAAGTTGATAAAACAGGTATAGTCCACGCATCTGTTGGTAAGGTTTCTTTCACTGCAGATAAAATAAAAGATAATGCAAATGAGTTAATAAAGACAATTGTTAAGCTTAAACCATCATCTGCAAAAGGGACATATATTAAAAGTATTTCAATGTCTAGCACTATGAGTCCGGGGATTGCAATTGATTCTAAATTTGAATAATAATGAATAAAGAAGAAAAAGTTAAAGTTGTTGAAGAACTTAAGGGCCAGTTAAATGATTATAAATCAATCTATTTAACAGATATAGCTGGACTTGACGCAATGCAGACCTCTAAACTTAGACGAGAGTGCTTTAACTCCAACGTAAAACTTTCTGTTGTAAAAAATACTTTCTTGGAAAGAGCAATGTCTGAGTCTGAAACTGATTTTGGAGAGTTAAAGGACTTGCTTAAAGGTAACACCACTATAATGTTATCTGAATCTGGAAATAGTCCAGCAAAGGTTATCAAGAAATTTAGAAAAGATGGTGAAAAACCAATCTTAAAAGGTGCATTTGTTGACGAGGCGATTTACATTGGTGATGATCAAATTGAAGCTCTATTTAACCTTAAATCAAAAGAAGAAGTTTTAGGTGAGATTATTACTCTTCTTCAGTCACCAGCCAAAAATGTTATTTCTGCTCTTAAGTCAAGTAGTGGAAAAATTGCTGGTCTTGTTAAAACATTAAGTGAAAATCCGATAGAGGGTGAAAAAGCAGAGGAACCTATAGAAGAAGAAGCTAAGGCAGAGGAGCCTGCAGCAGAAGAAAATAAATCAGAGGAACAAACCTCTGAAGACGAATCAAATGATGAGTCTAAATAAAAGTTAAGTATAATTAATAATTTAAAACTCTAATAATGGCAGATCTAAAAAAAGTCGCAGAACAGTTAGTCGGTTTAACAGTTAAGGAAGTTAACGAATTAGCTGATATTCTTAAAGATGAATATGGTATCGAACCTGCAGCAGCAGCAGCAGTAGCGGTAGCATCAGGTCCTGCTGCTGGTGGGGATGATTCAGGTGATGCAAAATCAGAATTTGATGTTGTATTAAAATCACCTGGTGGTTCAAAACTTGCGGTAGTAAAGTTGGTTAAGGAGTTAACAGGTCTTGGGTTAAAAGAAGCCAAAGATCTTGTTGACAACACTCCAAGCTCAATCAAAGAAGCAGTATCTAAAGATGATGCTGAAGGACTAAAGAAATCACTTGAAGAAGCTGGAGCCGAGGTTGAACTTAAGTAAATTAAAATAACCTCATTATTAGGCTTTTAGACAAATTCTAAAGGCCTATGCTTGTTTGAACTAAACTCTAAACTATGACTAATAATAAACTGAGAACAAATTTTTCAAATTCAAAAAATCCAAATATTGAGACTGACTTTTTAGATATTCAAGTAAAATCATTTCAAGATTTTTTTCAACTTGAAACTAAGTCCGATGAAAGGGTTGAAGAAGGACTATTTAATACCTTTAAGGAGAACTTTCCCATTACTGATGCAAGAAATCAGTTTGTATTGGAATTTCTTGATTATTTTATTGATCCACCCAGATACTCTATGCATGAGTGTATTCAAAGAGGCCTTAGTTATTCTGTTCCTTTAAAAGCTAGGTTAAAGCTTTATTGTACTGATGTAGAACATGAGGATTTCGAAACCATAGTTCAAGATGTTTTTCTTGGCTCTATTCCATATATGACTCCAAGTGGAACATTTATTATTAATGGTGCTGAAAGAGTAGTTGTATCTCAGCTTCATAGATCTCCTGGAGTTTTCTTTGGACAATCTTTTCATGCAAATGGAACTAAATTATATTCTGCAAGAGTAATTCCATTCAAAGGATCTTGGATTGAATTTGCAACAGATATAAATAATGTAATGTATGCATACATTGACAGAAAGAAAAAGTTACCCGTTACTACACTCTTTAGAGCAATTGGTTATCAGGGTGATAAAGAAATTTTAGAAATTTTTGATCTTGCAGAAGAGATAAAAGTTACAAAAACTGGTCTTAAAAAGATTTTAAATAGAAAATTAGCAGCAAGAGTTCTTAGAACATGGCATGAAGATTTTGTTGATGAAGATACAGGTGAAGTTATTTCTATTGAAAGAAATGAGATTGTTCTCGATAGGGATACTGAAATTGAAGAGCAACATATTCAACAGATATTAGATTCAGATGTCAAAACTGTATTGCTTCATAAGCAAGATTCCCAAAACTCTGATTATGCAATCATCTACAATACACTTCAAAAAGATCAAACAAATACTGAAAAAGAGGCCGTTGAGTATATATATAGACAGTTAAGAAATGCCGAGCCACCAGATGAAGAAACTGCTAGAGGTATTATTGATAAATTATTTTTCTCCGATCAAAGATATAACCTAGGTGAAGTTGGAAGATATAGAATGAATAAGAAGCTTAATTTAGAAGTTGACATGGATGAAAGGACATTAACTCGTCATGATATTACTACAATTATCAAGTATCTTATTGAACTTATTAATTCAAAAGCAGAGATAGATGATATAGACCATTTATCTAACAGAAGAGTTAGAACTGTTGGAGAACAGTTATCCTCTCAGTTTGGAGTTGGTTTAGCACGAATGGCTAGAACAATTAGGGAAAGAATGAACGTAAGGGATAATGAAGTATTTACTCCAATTGATCTGATCAATGCCAAAACATTATCTTCGGTTATAAACACATTCTTTGGTACAAATCAGTTATCTCAGTTTATGGATCAAACAAATCCTCTTGCAGAGTTAACTCATAAAAGACGTTTATCTGCATTAGGGCCAGGGGGTCTTTCTAGAGAAAGAGCTGGTTTTGAGGTAAGAGATGTTCATTACACTCACTATGGGAGGCTTTGCCCAATTGAGACACCTGAAGGTCCAAATATTGGTTTAATCTCCTCATTGTCCGTATATGCAAGAGTAAATAATCTTGGTTTTATAGAAACGCCTTACAGAGAAGTAAAAGATGGTAAAATCAACTTAAATAAAGTAACATACTTAACTGCAGAGGAAGAAGAAAATAAATTAATAGCTCAGGCAAACATTGATTATGATAAAACTGGAAAGATAACATCAGAAAAGGTTATTGCTAGAGACCAGGCAGATTTTCCAGTTGTAACACCAGATACAATAAACTATACTGATGTTGCTCCTAATCAAATAGCATCAATATCTGCATCTTTAATACCTTTCCTTGAACATGATGATGCTAACCGTGCATTAATGGGTTCAAATATGATGCGTCAAGCTGTACCGCTTTTGAGACCAGATTCACCTATTGTAGGTACAGGCCTAGAAAATTCAGTTGCTTCTGACTCAAGAGTCTTATTAAATGCAGAAAGAGCTGGTGTTGTTGACTTCGTTGATTCTAAGAAAATCATTATTAAATATAATCTTTCTAAAGAAGAAAAACTTTTGAGTTTTGATGAAGATAGAAAAATATATAACCTTATTAAGTTTCAGAAAACGAATCAAGGGACATGTATAAACCTTAAGCCAATTGTTAAAAAAGGTGACCAAGTTGCTAAGGGTCAAGTACTCTGTGAAGGTTATGCAACTCAAAATGGTGAACTTGCATTGGGAAGTAATCTTAAAGTTGCATTTATGCCCTGGAAAGGTTACAATTTTGAAGATGCAATTGTGATTTCTGAGAAAGTTGTAAGAGATGATGTTTTCACATCAATTCATATTGATGAATATGCCATTGATGTAAGGGATACTAAACTAGGTTCAGAGGAGCTTACTGATGATATTCCAAATGTTAGCGAGGAAGCTACAAAAGAACTGGATGAAAATGGAATGATAAGAGTTGGTGCAGATGTCAAACCAGGTGATATATTAATTGGAAAAATCACACCTAAGGGTGAGTCTGATCCAACTCCAGAAGAAAAACTTTTACGAGCAATATTTGGTGATAAAGCAGGAGATGTTAAAGATGCATCTTTGAAGGCACCCCCTTCTTTGAATGGAGTTGTAATTGATAAAAAACTATTTGTAAGATCATTTAAGGATAAAAGAAGAAGATCACAAGATAAGGTTGATCTTGAAATTTTAGAAACTAAGTTTGACAAAATTCTTGATGATCACAGATTAAAACTTGTTGATAAACTTTCATCAATTGTTAGTGGTAAGACTTGTCAAGGTGTATTTAATGATCTTGGGGAGGAAGTTTTACCAAAAGGCAAAAAGTTTTCTACAAAAATGTTAGCTAATGTCGAGGATTATACTCACCTGACTAAAGGAGTGTGGACTACATCTGACACTACTAATAATTTAATAAGCTCTCTTCTTCATAATTACAGAATTAAAGAAAACGATATTCAGGGAGCATTAAGAAGAGAAAAGTTCACGATTAGTGTAGGTGATGAATTGCCACCAGGCATAAAAAAATTGGCGAAAGTTTATATAGCCAAGAAAAGAAAACTTAAAGTTGGTGATAAAATGGCTGGTAGACATGGTAATAAGGGTATTGTTGCACGAATTGTTAGACAAGAAGACATGCCATTTCTTGAAGATGGAACACCTGTTGATATTGTTTTAAATCCATTAGGTGTTCCTTCTAGAATGAATATTGGTCAAATATATGAAACAGTATTAGGATGGGCAGGTAAGAATCTTGGTAGAAAATTTTCAACTCCAATTTTTGATGGAGCGACATTAGATGAAATAAATAAATTAACTGATGAGGCAAATGTTCCAAGGTTTGGTCATACATATTTATACGATGGTGGAACAGGAGAAAAATTTGATCAACCAGCAACTGTGGGTGTAATTTATATGCTTAAGCTAGGGCATATGGTTGATGATAAGATGCACTCAAGATCAATTGGACCTTACAGCTTAATTACTCAGCAACCATTAGGTGGTAAAGCTCAGTTTGGTGGTCAAAGATTTGGGGAAATGGAAGTTTGGGCTTTAGAAGCTTACGGAGCATCTAGCGCACTCCAAGAAATTTTAACAATTAAATCAGATGATGTTATTGGTAGAGCCAAGGCATACGAATCTATTGTTAAGGGAGAAAATCTCCCTGAAGCTGGTCTTCCAGAGTCATTTAATGTTTTAATGCATGAACTTAAAGGACTTGGATTAGATATTAGATTAGAAGAAAAATAAAATTAAATATAAAGATGTCAAAAAATAACGAATTAATTACTCAAAAAAAATTTAATACTATTTCAATAGGACTTGCATCTCCAGAGGTTATCCTCGGTAACTCAAGAGGTGAAGTTCTTAAGCCAGAAACTATTAATTATAGAACTCATAAACCTGAGAGAGATGGATTGTTTTGTGAAAGAATTTTTGGTCCTGTTAAAGACTATGAGTGTGCTTGTGGTAAATATAAAAGGATTAGGTATAAAGGTATAGTATGTGATAGATGTGGAGTTGAGGTTACTGAAAAAAAGGTAAGAAGAGACAGAGTAGGACACATAAACTTAGTTGTTCCAGTTGCTCATATTTGGTATTTTAAGTCTCTTCCAAATAAGATTGGATATCTTTTGGGTTTACCATCTAAAAAACTTGATATGATTATCTACTATGAAAGATATGTAGTTATTCAACCTGGTGAAGCTAAGAGTGAAGAAGGAGAAGCAGTAAATAAAATGGACTTTTTGACTGAGGAAGAATATTTATCTATCATGGAATCACTACCTGCTGATAATCAATTTCTTGAAGACAGTGATGAGAGAAAATTTATTGCTAAGATGGGCGCTGAATGTTTAATTGAACTTCTATCACGCATTGACTTAGAGTCTCTTTCATATGAATTAAGACATAAAGCCAATAATGAAACCTCTAAACAAAGAAAAACAGAAGCTTTAAAAAGGCTTCAGGTAGTAGAGTCCTTTAGAGAAGGTAACGAGAGAAAGGAGAACCTGCCAGAGTGGATGGTTGTTAAAGTAATTCCTGTTATACCACCCGAGTTAAGACCCCTAGTCCCTTTAGATGGTGGTAGATTTGCTACTTCTGATCTTAATGATTTGTATAGAAGGGTTATAATTAGAAATAATAGGCTAAAAAGGTTAGTTGAAATTAAAGCGCCTGAGGTAATATTAAGAAATGAAAAAAGGATGCTTCAAGAATCTGTTGATTCATTATTTGATAATACAAGAAAAGCTTCTGCAGTCAAAACAGAATCTAATAGACCTCTTAAATCTTTATCAGACTCATTAAAGGGTAAACAAGGTAGATTTAGACAAAACTTACTTGGTAAAAGGGTCGATTACTCTGCAAGATCAGTAATAGTTGTTGGTCCAGAGCTAAAATTGTATGAATGTGGACTACCTAAAGATATGGCTGCAGAGCTATATAAACCATTTATAATTAGAAAACTTATTGAACGAGGTATTGTAAAAACTGTTAAGTCAGCAAAAAAAATTATTGACAAGAGAGAGCCAGTTGTTTGGGATATACTGGAAAATGTACTTAAAGGTCATCCTGTTCTTCTTAACAGAGCACCCACTCTTCATAGGCTTGGTATACAATCTTTTCAACCAAAGCTTATTGAGGGTAAAGCAATACAACTTCATCCATTAACATGTACTGCATTTAATGCAGATTTTGATGGCGATCAGATGGCAGTTCACCTTCCATTAGGCCCTGAAGCAATATTGGAAGCTCAACTACTTATGCTAGGATCGCATAATATTCTTAATCCTGCTAACGGGTCTCCGATTACTGTTCCATCTCAGGATATGGTTTTAGGACTATATTATATGACTAAGTCAAGAAGATCATCAGATAATTTAAAGTTAAAAGGAGAGGGCTCAATTTTCTTTTCTCCTGAAGAAGTAACAATGGCCTATAATGAGAAAAAAGTTGATCTAAATGCCATAATTAAGTGTAGAGTTAAAACATCTGACATAGAAAATTCTTATGAAATTATTGAAACTACCCCTGGTAGAGTATTTTTTAATGAAGTAGTTCCTTCCAAAGCTGGTTACTTTAATGAAGTTCTTACGAAGAAAAATTTGAGAGAAATTATTGGTAAAATTCTTCAAAACACAAGTGTTCCTGAGACTGCTGAATTCCTTGATAAAATAAAAGATCTTGGTTATTCATTTGCTTTCAAAGGTGGATTGTCTTTTAGTTTAGGTGACATTATTATTCCTCAACAAAAGCAAAATTTAATTGATGATGCCAACAATCAAGTTGATACAATTATAAGTAATTATAATATGGGGCTAATTACAAATAATGAGAGGTATAATCAGGTAATTGATGTATGGACATCTGCAAATGCAACCCTTACTGAGCTTGCAATGAAGCAAATAAGTGAAGATCAACAAGGATTTAATTCTGTCTATATGATGCTTGACTCTGGAGCAAGAGGTTCAAAAGAACAAATTAGACAACTTACTGGTATGAGAGGTTTGATGGCAAAACCTAAAAAATCTAATGTAGGTGGAGGAGAAATTATTGAAAATCCTATACTTTCAAACTTCAAAGAAGGTCTTTCAATTTTAGAATATTTCATTTCAACTCATGGAGCAAGAAAAGGTTTAGCTGATACTGCACTTAAAACTGCAGATGCTGGATATCTAACAAGGAGATTAGTTGATGTGTCACAAGATGTAATTGTAAATGAACAAGATTGTGGAACATTAAGAGGTGTTGAAGTTACCGCTCTAAAGAAAAATGAAGAAATTGTTGAAACTCTAGGTGAAAGAATTTTAGGTAGAGTTGCTCTGAATAATATAATTGACCCATCTTCAAATGAAATTATCTTAGAAGGTGGAAAGCTAATTGATGAGGAGATTGTTTCCAAGATTGAAAATACCTTAATTGACTCCGTTGAAGTAAGATCTCCTTTAACATGTGAATCTAAAAAAGGTATATGCGTAAATTGTTACGGTAGAAACCTTGCCACTGGAAAAGCAGTTCAAATTGGAGAAGCTGTTGGTGTTGTCGCAGCTCAGTCTATTGGGGAGCCTGGCACTCAATTAACTTTAAGAACGTTTCATGTTGGAGGTGTTGCTGGAAATATTTCTGAGGAAAACTCATTGATAGCCAAATTTGATGGAACTGCAGAAATTGAAGATTTAAAATTAGTTAAGTCTAAAGATAGCGATGGTAATAGCTCTAATATAGTTATTTCTCGTACAACTGAAATTAAAATTCTTGACTCCAAAACTAAAAATGTTTTAAGTACAAATAATATACCGTATGGTTCTTATTTAAATATTAAGAATGATCAAAAAGTATCTAAAGGTGATATTATATGTCAATGGGATCCATTCAATGGTGTTATTGTGTCAGAATTTGCTGGTAAAATTGTTTATGAGAATATTGAAGTTGGTAAAACTTATAAGATTGAAATTGATGAACAAACTGGTTTTAAAGAAAAAGTTATAACGGACACTAGAGATAAAAAACTTATCCCAACACTTTTAATACAAGACAAAAAAGGAGTTACACTAAGATCCTATAATTTACCTGTGGGAGCTCATATTATGGTTGAAGAAAATGAGACAATTGATAAAGGAAAAATTTTAATAAAAATTCCAAGAAAATCCGCTAAATCAGGTGATATTACGGGAGGTCTTCCTCGTGTAACAGAACTATTTGAAGCAAGAAATCCATCAAACCCTGCTGTAGTATCAGAGATTGATGGAGTTGTATCTTTTGGAAAAATTAAAAGAGGTAACAGGGAAATTATTGTTGAATCAAAATTTGGAGATATTAAAAAGTATCTCGTAAAACTTTCTAATCAAATTCTTGTTCAAGAGAATGATTTCATTAAAGCTGGGATGCCTTTATCAGATGGTTCTATTACACCAAATGATATCCTAAATATTAAAGGTCCATCTGCTGTTCAGCAGTATTTGGTTAATGAAGTTCAAGAAGTTTATAGACTCCAGGGTGTTAAAATTAATGATAAGCATTTTGAAGTTGTAGTTAGACAAATGATGAGAAAAGTCAAAGTTATTGATCCAGGTGATACATTATTTCTTGAAGATCATTTAGCTTTTAAAGATGATTTTATTTCTGAAAATGATAAGCTTTATGGAATGAAAGTCATCGAAGAGGCAGGTGACAGCGAAAATTTAAAAGTTGGACAACTTGTTTCAGCAAGACAACTTCGCGACGAAAATTCGATTCTTAAAAGGGATGATAAAAATCTGGTTGAAGCTAGAGATGCTAAACCTGCAACTGCATCTACTCAGCTACAAGGTATTACTAGAGCATCTCTTCAAACTAAATCTTTCATTTCAGCTGCGTCTTTCCAAGAAACTACTAAAGTTTTAAATGAAGCAGCAGTTAATGCTAAGAATGATCATCTTGGAGGTCTCAAAGAAAATGTTATCGTAGGACATAAAATTCCTGCTGGAACAGGTATTAGAGAATACGATGATATTATTGTTGGTCCAAAAGATGAGTATAACAGTTTGCTTATAAGCAAAGAAGAAGAATTAAACTTTTAATTGGCAATATGTCAAAAGAGAATGTAATTCTTGTTGATGAAAAGGATAATCAAGTTGGTTTAATGCCAAAGCTTGAGGCTCATGAAAAAGGTCTTCTTCATAGAGCATTCTCTATTTTTATTTTTAATAACAAATATCAACTTTTGCTTCAAAAACGAGCCATTTCCAAGTACCATTCAGGCGGATTATGGACAAATACTTGTTGTAGTCATCCAAAAGAAGGTGAAGATACATTAAGTGCTGCCAATAGGAGACTTAATGAAGAAATGGGTATAAATACAAGTTTAAGAAAAGTTTATGATTTCATATACAAAGCAGAGGTTGGTAATAGTTTAATTGAACATGAGTTTGATCATGTGTTTTATGGTATCTATGACAGTGATCCAGTTTTAAATAATGAAGAAGCTGATGACTATAAGTGGATTGACATGGAAACACTTAAAAACGATGTTGATAACAATCCAGATCAATATACTGTATGGTTTAAAATAGCTTTTGACTATTTTTATAATTATTTAAAAAAATGAAAGTCACAGTAAGTAGAAGAGCTCATTTTAATGCAGCTCATAAATTATATAGACCTGATTGGACAGATGAGAAAAATCATGAAGTATTTGGAAAATGTGCTAATAAAAATTTTCATGGTCATAATTATGAGTTAATTGTAAGTCTTACAGGAGAAATTGATGAGGAAACTGGCTATGTTTATGATCTTGGAAAGTTAAAAGGTATAATTAAATCTGAAGTTGAAGATTACTTAGATCACAAAAATCTTAATTTAGATATCGATGATTTTAAGAATTTAAATCCGTCTGCAGAAAACATAGCTGTATTAATCTACAATAGATTAATTAAATATTTTGATGACTCATACAAGTTAAAAATTACTTTATACGAGACTCCAAGAAATTTCGTAGAGTATAGCGGTTAATCTAGTGTTAATGTCTGTAGAATCTTACCGTATTTAGAGTTTTTTATTTTTTCAGGTAAAGTATCATAAAGCTTTAAGAGGAACTCTTGATTCGCATCTGCAATTTGGCTGACTGCTATATAAGGAGATATTTCAAATTCTGAATTATTTGTTGCAAAATTTAGAGTATATAGGTACTTTCTTTTTATTAGATTTTCAATCTGTATGTTAACTGAGTCAATCTTTGTTTGATTATTTTCAATTTGTGCTTTATAGAATATTTCAAGCAAGTCTAGATTTTGAAGACTAAACTTCCTTTTAATAGAAAAATATTCTTGAAGAAGCTCGGTATTTTTTGATCCAGAAATTTCATAACTTGAATCAAAATTTTTAAGACTGGTTTCTATATTAATTTTTCCACTATTGCCAAAAAAAGTAATTATATCATTTAATGAATCGCCATCATTCTTATCAAGGTATAAGTAGTAAATGTCAGGTTCATTAATTTCAGTCTCTAACTTAAAATTACTATTTCCTTCTACAAAAATTGAATCAATTGATACTATGATAGAATCTTGTTGCTTTTGAAGATATAAAGTGCCCTTTTTTAGCCCCTCGATATTTCCTGACACAGTCATCTTTGCTTCATCCGTTGAGCAACTAAAAGTTAAAATCAAAAGGTTAAATATTAAAAATTCTTTTTTCATTTTTTAAATGTTAAACCAGTATGTTAGCTTTAAATTAATAGATCTAAATCTGGGCAAAATTGAGTTTGAAGCGTAGTAATTATCATTATATACCAAATATAAGTCAGATAAAGGTGCAAATCTAAATTGAAGTCTAGAATTTATCCCAAGATCTTCTGATTGTGAGGAATATTGAATATAAGTTGTCCAAAAAGTCTTTTTTGAAAATGTAAATTCAAACTTTGGACTAATTAACCATATATCTTTAGAAGAATAAGGACTTGGTAGTTTTATAGAGTCAAAATTAAATTTTAATGATGTATTAAATATTGGTTGTCTTCTAAAAGCTAATTCATTATAAAATGAAAATTTATTCCCATTAAAAAAACCTCCATATGAAACACTTGAATCAATATTAAAAATATTTCTTGAGGAAGATTTATATGAAAAAATATAATCGACATAATCATAAAAATTATTCTTGGGTAAAGGCTTCCCATTTAAGGATCTTGTTGGATCAAAATCGTAATATAAATATGTCTTTGATTGCCTTCGTTGAAAACTCAATCTACTTGTACTTAAATAATTTAATTGAATCTGAGAATAATGAATATTTCCTTCATATTTATTTTCTAATTCCGTCCTAAAGACCCATGCAGCATAATGAGACAATTCAATCTCTTGAATTTTTGGATTATTTGGATAAATACGAAATCTATAATTAGGTTCAAACTTATACATGCCATATCTTCTGTAATAACCTAAGTCTGATCTAAAATCATCACCTACGTAAGCGGAATAAAACATAATTAAACTTTTGTTGGTATTTCTAGTAATCATTATACCTGATGATATATTTTGTTTATTATTAATTTCAGAAGGTCTAAAAGATTTATGAACAAAAGCTTTACCAAACCACTTTCCATCTCCAGAGGCTAAATTATATTCTCCACCTAATACTCTATTATATTTTTCTTTATTATTCAAAAATGAATATTCTTTAACAGACTCTCTGTTTAAGAAAAAAAATGAAAAATTTGATCCATTAAAAACATTCTTTCTAAAAGTCAAAAGTGTATTATTATTTTGTGCTATTTCATTTTCTATATCATCATCAGTGAGAATATTAAGCAAGCCTATTCTTGTCTTATCATTTATCTTTCCACTTAATTTTATACCAGATATAATTTTATTCTCAATTAATTCTCCATCTTTATTTGAAGAAATACCAATCCTTCTTGAGAAAAAAGGTTGAGCATCCCTACTTGTACCAAAGTCAGAAAATAAATCTGAATTTTGAGTAAAAAACTGTCTCTTTTCTGGAAGTTTAATTTCCCATTGAGATGTATTTACAATTCTGTCATCAACCTCAACTTGAGAAAAATCAGGATTTAATGTAAAATCTAAGTTAAGTGAATTTGCAATTGGTATTTTAATATCAACTCCAGCTTGATTTCTTTTTACTATGTTATTATGTATAAATTCTTTACCGTTTAAAACATTTATATATGGAATTAATACAAAGGGTTTCTTTTGTTTACCCAAAGGTTCTTCAAAAATCAAATTACCCATAAATGCCAGATTTCCAATACTTTGATTTTGAGGTACTTTAGACCAAACTGAATGTTCTTGACCATTAGTATCACTTCTATACATATTAAATCTCCATTTTTTTGAGTTGTTTCCATAATACAATTGATCTAAAGGAATTTTTAACTCAGTTAAAAAGAAATCATTATATAATTTAGACTCAACATACCAGATTGCATCCCAGGATTTATTCCTATCAAGCCTTGGATCTCTATTACCGTTAGATACCAAAAGATCACCTTTCAAGCCGATATGATTAGTTTGAAATTGGAATGCATTTGTAGCATCACTAAACGTATCAAAAATTAATTGAACATAATCAGCACTTGCGGTTTCGAAATCTCTTTTTAAAGAGTATACAGTGAACTTATTGCCACTTATATTTGATTTAATTAAAAAGTATAGGTTCTCATCATCGTATAAAGCTTTAAAATTAGTCTGATTTTTAGCTTTTATTGAGTCACTAGGCCTCCATTGCCAATAATCAGAACTTCCATTTACTTCAGACCATAATTTATCTTCAACCCCATCAATCTCTATTTCTGTATTTATATATTTTATAAAATAATTCTGAGAAAATGAATAACTTAGGGAAAAACAAATAATAAATAGAATTAATTTATTTTTCAAAAAAGGCTTTTTTAAAAGTAATATTTCAAAACTAAATAAATAATACTTTACAGTATATTATATTTGATTAATTTTTTAATGTGTTGATGAGACTTATCATAATATATCTTATTGGAACTCTTTCATTTTTAAATTGGGGATCAACTGGTCACAGGGCTTTGGCTGAAGTTGCTTCATTTTATTTAACTGAAAATGCAAAGAAAAAAATAAATGAAATCCTAGATGGAGAAACTATTGTAACTGCATCTACGTATGCAGATGATATTAAATCAGATAGTAGATACGATGAATATTACAACTGGCACTTTATCAACATGGAATTAGATGAAGACTATGAGGATACTGTTCCCTCAGAAAAAGGAGATGTTTTCATTGCAATAAATAAATGTCTTGATATCCTCGAAAGTGATTCAGTTACAGATTCAGAAAAATCATTTTACTTGAAACTACTTATCCACTTTATAGGAGATCTTCATCAACCAATGCACATCGGTAGGTATGAAGATAGGGGTGGAAATAGAGTTTATGTAAAATGGTTTGGAAGAAATTCAAATTTACATAGAGTATGGGATTCTGAGATGATAAATGGATATAATATGAGCTATAGTGAACTTGCTAAAAACTTACCTACTCCTGAAAAACTCGAAATAGAATTTGAACGAGATGATGTAATCGGTTGGGTCAACGAAATCCATTCTTACACACGAAATATATATAAAGATGTTTCAAGTGGAGACAATTTGGGATACGAATACCAATATAAGAACTTTCCAACTGTAAAAGATCTAATCCTTAAGGGTGGCTTAAGGCTAGCTGCACTTCTTAATTACCTATTTGATTAAATCTATACTTCTATTTATAAATTCAGTAAGATCCTTTCCAGTAAGATTGTTCTGAGAAAGTTTTGCTAAATCAATTGATTGTTTTATCAAACTACTTCTCTTTTTTTCAGTTCTTGTATTCAAAATTTTATCAACTAATTCATGATTTGTATTTACAATCAATGAATACATATCTGGCAAGTTACCCATTGCTCCACCACCAGTTTGTTGCATTTCCTTCATTCTTCTCATAAATTCAGGTTGAGCAAGCATAAAAGGCATGCTATTACTATCTAAGGCCTCTAACTGAACAGTATATTTTTCATTTTCAACCGCAGTCTCAATCATTGGTTTTAACTTCTCTTTTTCTTCATCAGTCAACTTTGAAATTACTTCTTCATCTTTCTTTATCAAGTTCTCTAAAGTATCAGAATCAACTCTAGAAAATTTAATTTTTTCTTTCTTTGATTCAAGCTTCTGCATTAAATGAGGAATTATGGGAGAGTCTAAAAGAAGAACTTCATAACCTTTTTCTTTTGCAGATTCAATGTAAGTATACTGCTCATCTTTATTTTGAGCGTAAAGAATAATTAAATTCCCATCTTTATCTGTTTGAAGCTTTTTAATTTTTTTCTCTAATTCTTCGTAAGTAAAATATTTATCATCTACTGTTGGATAAAGGTTAAATGATTCGGCTTTATCATAAAACTTATCTTCAGTGAGCATACCATATTCAATCACAACTTTTATATCATTCCATTTACTTTCTAAATTCTCTCTTTCATTTTTAAATATTGAGTTTAATTTATCTGCAACTTTTCTGGTGATATAATTAGTAATCTTTTTTACAGACGCATCAGACTGCAGATAGCTTCTTGATACATTAAGTGGTATATCAGGAGAATCTATTACACCCTTGAGAAGTCCTAAAAATTCAGGCACAATACCTTCAACATTATCGGTTACAAATACTTGATTTTGGTAAAGTTGAATCCTGTCTTTTTGTAGATTAAGATCATTTGATATTTTAGGAAAATATAAAATACCTGTAAGGTTAAAAGGATAATCTACATTTAAATGAATATGAAATAATGGTTCCTCAAATTGATAGGGGTAAAGCTCTCTGTAAAATTGCTTGTAGTCTTCATCTTTGAGATCTGCAGGAGGCTTAGTCCATGCAGGATTAGGATTATTTATTATATTATCTACAGTTACTTTTTCTTCTTTTTCACCTTCTTTTCCAGGAATAGTCTCTTCTTTTGTGCCAAATTTAATTGGGTGAGGCATAAACTTATTATACTTATTAAGTAACTCTGAAATCTTACTTTCCTCAAGATAATCCTTAGAATCCTTAGATATATGTAAAATTATCTCTGTACCCCTTTCTTCTTTCTCAGATTTCTCTAGGCTATATTCTGGTGACCCATCACATATCCAATGAGCAGCTGGCTCCTCCTTATAAGATTTTGTAATAATTTCAACTTTATCTGAGACCATGAATGAGGAGTAAAAACCAAGTCCAAAATGTCCGATTATACCTGTGTCTTTTGAAGTTTCTTTATATTTTTCGAGAAATTCTTCAGCTCCTGAAAAAGCCACATCGTTTATGTATTTTTTAACTTCATCTAAAGTCATTCCTACACCATTGTCAATAATGTGAAGTTTTTTTGCCTTTTTGTCAATTTTTAATTCAACACCAAGATCACCAATCTCACCTTTAACCTCTCCAATACTTGATAAATGTTGAATTTTAGTTAACGCATCTGTTGCATTTGAAATAAGCTCTCTTAAAAATATTTCTTGATCACTGTATAGAAACTTTTTTATAAGTGGGAATATATTCTCAACTGAAACATTAATTTTTCCTTTTGCCATAACTTTTTTAATTAATATTTATCAAAAAAAATACCAATGTTTTTTTATGACATTTTGGCATTATTTTCTAATTAAGTAAAGTCCAACAAAATTAAGGAGACCATTGAAAGGCAAAAGCTCATATCCTATTGAATAACCTCCTAGCATTTCTTTAGGAAGATTTCCAATTACTATAATTATAATAATATTGATAATTACAACAATAAATACCTTTTTGTCATCTATTTTATACTTAGTAAATATCCCAAAAGCAAAAAGACCTAGAAGAGGCCCATAGGTGTATTGAGCAACTGTTAATAGTGAATCAATCACATTTTTATCCAAAACATATCTGTAGATTATAACAACTATGATTAAGAGTATGCTCATCAATACATGAATAATCTTTCTAGTTTTTATAGATGATTCTTTAGAGCTATCGATTTTTAATATATCAACACAGAATGAAGTAGTTAAGGATGTTAAAGCACTATCTGCACTACTATATGCAGCAGCAATAAGGCCTAAAATAAATACAATACCTAAAAATTCTCCTAATCCTGACCTTAAAGCAATTTCTGGAAATAATAAATCTGTCCTTGTTGAGTTATCAAGTAAGGGAATGCCAACTCCTTTTTGATTTGCATAAATAAATAATAATGCACCTAAAACAATAAATAAAAATGTAACTGTAGTAAGAATAAAGCTAAATACTATCATATTCTTTTTTGCCTCATTAATGTTCTTACAAGTCAAATTCTTCTGCATCATGTCCTGATCTAATCCAGTCATACATATAGTAATGAAAGCCCCGCCAATTATTGATTTTAGGAAATAACTACGATCCATGAAGCTATCAGTAACAAAGATTTTACTGTATTCATTAAATTCTGAGGATGATAAAAAATCATTAAAGTTCCAGCCTAGGTTATCATTTATATAATATATTGATAGTATCACAGCCAGTATCATCAATGTAGTTTGAATTGTATCAGTCCAAACAATTGTCTTTATGCCACCTCTTCTGGTGTATAGCCAAATTAGTAGAATTGATATGATAACAGTAATTTCAAACGGAATTCCAAGATCATTAAAAACAAATTCTTGAAGAACAATTGCAACAAGGAATAATCTAAAAGAAGCACCTAATATTCTTGAAATCAAAAATGAAATAGAACCTACATAATGGGAATTTTTACCAAATCTTGATAGTAAATACTCATATATAGATGTTAATCCAAGCTTGTAATATAATGGCAATAAAATATTAGCTACAATTAGATATCCAATTAAATAACCAATAACTACTTGAAAATAAGTAAATTGAGAGTCACCAACCCATCCTGGGACTGATATAAATGTTACTCCAGAAAGAGATGCCCCTACCATCCCAAATGCAACTACTGCCCAATTAGAGCTTCTTTTTGCATTGAAAAAAACATCATTATTATCTTCTTTTCCAGTAAAGTAAGAAATGGCAGTTAGGACCACAAAGTAGGATATAATTGCAATTAAAATTATTTGTGGAGATAACATTTTGTAAATATACAAAAGAACTTAAATGATTATTTTTAAATTTGTTAAATGGAATTTCCTTCTAAACTTCTTGAGGATTTAGTGTATAATATTTCCCAATTATCTGGAATTGGAAAAAGGTCAGCGTTAAGAATTGCTCTTGAAATTTTAAGAAAACCAAAAGAATATTCGAGAGATCTTTCAGAGAGTATTTATGATTTTAAAACCCAAATTAAATTTTGTTCACAGTGTCATAATATATCTGATAAAGATGTTTGTGATATCTGCCTAAATCCATCAAGAGATCAGTCATTAATTTGCATAGTTGAAGATATTAGAGATGTAATTGCAATAGAAAACACTAACCTATATAAGGGAGTTTACCATGTACTTGGTGGTGTGATTTCTCCAATAGAGGGAATAGGTCCTGAGGATCTTAACATTCCAACTCTCGAAAAAAAAATATCTGAAAAAAATATAGTTGAGGTCATTTTTGCACTTAGTGCTACTATTGAGGCAGATACCACAAGCTTTTATATTTTTAAAACTTTGAAAAACCTTGATGTTAAAGTATCTGTTCTTGCCAGAGGAATCCCTGTTGGTGACCAACTTGAATATACTGATGAAGTTACATTGGCAAGAAGTATTCAGAATAGACGCCCTTATGAAAGTAATCTTTCAAATCATTAATCATTAATATTGTAAATTTGCATATACTTAAGTAATGGGAAAATATCTATTAAAACTCCCAAAAATGGGAGAGAGTATTGCTGAGGCTTCTATAACTAAATGGTTGAAAGAGGTTGGAGATATAGTTGAAGCTGACGAATCAATTGTTGAGATTGCCACAGATAAAGTAGATTCAGATGTCCCTTCTGAATTTAAAGGAAAGTTAATTAAGAAGAATTTTGAGGTTAATGATATTGTAAAAGTTGGTGATACAATTGCAGAGATTGAAATTGATTCAATTGAAAATGATGATGAAGTGATAGATAATTCTCCAAAAAAACAAGAAGATATTTTAGTTGAAAACCAGAATGTAGATGAGTTAGAATCTAATATTCCTGAACTTGAAATACCTTCAATTGAACTGCTTGATGATTCGAAAAAAATTGAATCAGAAAATAAAATAAATAAAAGTGATAGATTTTATTCACCATTAGTAAAAAGTATTGCTAAAAAGGAAAATATAAGTTTAAAGGAACTAGATCAGATATCTGGGTCAGGAAAAGATGGCAGAGTAACCAAACAGGATATATTAAATTATATAAAAGGTGATATAAAATCTGGAATTACTAATGATAGTTATGCTCCAACACAATCCTCAGTTGGTGATCAGATTATAGAACTAGACAGGATGGGTAAGATTATTTTCAACCATATGTCAGATTCTAAGAAAATATCTGCTCATGTCCAATCATTTGTTGAGGTTGATGTATCAAACGTTTGGGACTGGAGAGAAAAATATAAAACATCATTTCAAGAAAATGAAGGACAGAAGCTTACATTCACTCCTATATTCATTAGCGCAGTAGTCAAGTCATTAAAGGATTTTCCAATTTTAAACAGTTCTGTAGTTGATGATAAAATTGTTATTAAAAGATCAATAAATATCGGAATGGCAACTGCTGTGGATAATGGTAATTTAATTGTTCCAGTTATAAAAAATGCTGATCACCTGAACCTAAAAGGACTTACAATAGCCGTTAATGATCTTTCAAAAAGGGCTAGGTCAAATTCATTAAAACCTGAGGAAATTTCAGATGGCACATATACCGTTACAAATGTTGGTAATTTTGGATCAATAATGGGTACACCGATTATAAATCAGCCACAAGTTGGAATAATTGCAATAGGAGTAATAAGAAAGCTTCCATCTGTAATAGAAACTGATAAAGGAGATTTTGTTGGAATTAGAAAAAAACTAATACTCTCACATACGTATGACCATAGAATTATTAATGGATCAATAGGAGGGAGCTTTGTAAAAAGAGTTGCTGAATATCTTGAAGAATGGGATATGAATCAAACAATCTAAAATGAAAATAAACCTAGATAGACCAATTTGTTTTTTTGATCTTGAAACAACTGGTGCTAAAGTTGGTAAAGATAGAATTGTTGAAATAGCAATTCTTAAAGTAGATGTTGATAAATCTGAGTCACAGAAGGTTTGGAGAATAGATCCTGAAATGGAGATCTCATTCCAGGCTACTAATGTTCACGGTATAACAAATGAAATGGTTAAGGATAAGCCAAATTTTAAGCATTATGCAAAAGAAATTTATGAGTTTATCAAAGGATGTGATTTGGCTGGATTTAATTCAATTAAATTTGATGTCCCAATACTTGTAGAGGAGCTAATTAGGGCAGAAATAGAATTTGATTTTACAAAAATTAAATTAATTGACAGTCAAGTAATATATCATAAGAAGGAGCCAAGAAATCTTACGGCAGCTTTAAAATTTTATTGTGATAAAGATCTAGAAAATGCTCATTCGGCAATGGATGACACAATAGCAACATATGAAGTTTTTAAAGCTCAAATAGAAAAATATGATGATCTTAAACCAAATATTGATTTCCTGAGTGAGTTCACAAAGAGAAATGATAATTTAGATTTTGCTGGAAAAATAAGGATAGACTCTGATAATGATGCAGTATTTGCTTTTGGTAAATATACTGGTCAAAAAGTTGTTGATGTATTTAAAACTGATACAGGTTATTACTCATGGATAATGAATGGTGATTTCCCTGAGTATACAAAGAAAATTTTTACACAATTAAAACTTAGTTTATTAAATTCAAAATAAAGTGAAAATAATTTGCATAGGAAGAAATTATTCCGATCATATAAAAGAATTATCTAATGAAAGACCAAAAGAACCTATTGTTTTTATTAAACCAGATTCGTCAATAATAGCTAAAAATCAAAACTTTATAATACCCGAGTTTTCAGATGAGATACATCATGAAGTTGAATTAGTTGTAAAGATTAATAAAGTTGGTAAATATATAGATGAATCATTCTCAAATAATTACTATAATCAAATTGGTCTAGGAATAGATTTTACTGCCAGAGATATACAGAATAAATTAAAAGATAAAGGTCATCCTTGGGAAAAATCTAAGGCTTTTGATAACTCCTGTATGGTTGGAGATTTTATTAATGTTGAAGAAATTGAAAATATCTCAAATATAAATTTTGAGCTCAAAAAAAATAGTAGCATTGTTCAATCAGGAAATTCTTCTAATATGCTGTGGAAAATAGATGAGATTATTTCATATGTCTCTCAATATTTTACATTAAAGATTGGTGATTTGATCTTTACTGGAACGCCATCTGGAGTCTCCCAAGTGATAAGTGGGGATTTTCTAGAAGGGTTTATTAATTCCAAAAAAATGTTTTCACTAAAAATTAAGTGACAATGGTTAATGAGATTTTTAATTTTTTAAATAAAACAAATAAAACAATTTCATTTGCAGAAAGTTGCACTGGTGGGACCTTATCATCTTCTTTAACAATGATACCAGGTGCTTCTAAAGTTTTTCTTGGCTCAATAGTTAGTTACAGTACTTATTCCAAACAAAAATTATTAAATATTGACAAATCGGATTTAGACAAATATTCTCCTGTAAGTGAAAGAGTTGCAATAACTATGGCTGAGAATGTAAAAAAACAATTTAAATCTGACTACTCTATTTCTATTACTGGTAATGCTGGACCCTCAACTGATGGGGAAAAATCAAAAGTTGGTGATTGCTTTATAGCTATTTCATCAGAAAATGAAATTTTCTGTGAAAAATTCAAAATAAATAAGTCAAGAGAAGATTTTATTGAGGCAGTTAAAAATATCTCATTTCAACTGTTCTATGATAAAATTATTATACAATAATTATTTTTTTTTTAAAGTTAAATACATTAGTTTTGCACGTCATAAAATTTAGTACGTCATGTCTAAAACTTGCGAAATTACTGGAAAGAAGGTCATGTTTGGAAACAATGTTTCAAAGTCTCTAAACAGAACTAAAAGAAGGTTTGATGTAAATCTTATTAAGAAACGTTTTTTTATTCCAGATGAGAATAAGTGGATAACACTTAAAATCTCTGCTTCTGCTTTAAAGACTATAAATAAGAAGGGTATTTCTGAAGTTTTGAAAGAGGCAAGAAAACAAGGAAAAATTAAGTAATCATGGCAAAAAAGGGTAATAGAGTTCAGGTAATTTTAGAGTGTACAGAACACAAAGATTCTGGTATGCCTGGTACTTCTAGATATATTACTACTAAAAACAAAAAGAATTCTCCAGATAGACTTGAAATTAAAAAATTCAATCCTATTTTGAAGAAGATGACTGTTCACAAAGAAATTAAATAAGATGGCAAAAAAAGCTGTTG
>CENP01091698.1_pt1 | contig 25410 bp, 25 predicted proteins | sample 361281 | NCBI WGS metagenome assembly CENP01 (sample SAMEA2591122, study PRJEB7988) | marine metagenome | biome: marine biome (ENVO:00000447); feature: deep chlorophyll maximum layer (ENVO:xxxxxxxx); material: saline water (ENVO:00002010), including plankton (ENVO:xxxxxxxx) | depth 70 m | reverse complement strand
GGAGTTGCGCAAAGAAAATCTATTTCACTTGAGTGTGGACTTCAAAACGGAACATTGGCTGTATTTGTAGCAAGCCAACTCTTCAACGATATAGTCTATCTAATACCCACCGCTACTTACGCAATAGTGATGTTTATGACCTCATTAGTTTATGTTTTTATTGTGAGAAAAATTGACTAATTAATTAATTATTTATTCTTGTGCTGATTAAGTATATATAGCTATAAACTTTAAATTCGGGGCGTAGCGCAGTCTGGTAGCGCATCTGGTTTGGGACCAGAGGGTCGCAGGTTCAAATCCTGCCGCCCCGACCATTTTTATGAAAATAGAAAAAGTTGTTATTATAGGTTCTGGAACAATGGGAAGTGGAATAGCTGCACACTTATGTAATGCAAATATTCCCGTTGTACTTCTTGATTTGAAAACAGAAATCGCCGAAAAAGCAAAAGAAAGAATAATAAAATCACGCCCACCATTATTATTTGAAAAAACAAAAATAAATATTTTGAAAACTGGAAATATTTCAGATGATTTTGAAAATGTAGCAGATGCAGACTGGATTATTGAAGCTGTAGTTGAAAGAATAGATATAAAGCATAATATTTACAAAAAAATATTTCAAAAAAGAAAGAAAGAATCTATTGTATCTTCAAACACTTCAACAATACCTTTAAAAATTCTTTCTCAAAAATTAACTAGCTCTGACAAGAAAGATTTTTGTATAACACATTTTTTTAATCCAGTTCGATACATGGGGCTACTCGAAATTGTTAGAGAAGAGTCAAATGATAAAAAAAAAATTGATTTATTAAAAAATTTTTGTGAAAGCAATCTAGGAAAAGGTGTGATTGTGTGTGGTGATACACCAGGGTTTTTAGGTAACAGGATCGGTGTATACGCGATGCAAATAGCTATGACTGAAGCAATTAAAATGAATTTATCAATTGAAGAAGCAGATGCCGTTTTTGGTAGACCTATGGGCATACCAAAAACAGGCGTTTTTGCATTATATGATTTAATCGGTATCGATTTAATGGCTGATGTATTAAAAAGTTTCAAGAAAGAATTGCCAAAAAATGACGAGTTCTTGAAAGTTGCTGATGGTATTCCAATAATACAAAAGTTAATCGAAACTGGCTATACAGGTAGAAAGGGCAAAGGAGGATTCTACAGAGTCAATAAATCTGATGGTAAAAAAGTTTTAGAGGCATTTGATTTAAATAAAAATAAATATTTTCCTGTTAAAAAAATTGATCTTCAAATTAATAAAGTAAATCTTTTAGAATTAATTAACAGAAATGATAAATATGGTGTATATGCATGGTCAGTAATATCAAAAATTATATTGTATTCTTCATCTTTAATTCCACAAATAACAAAAGAATATAATGATATAGATGAGGCTTTAAGACTTGGATTTAACTGGTCAATGGGTCCTTTTGAGATGTTAGAATCAATAGGACTTGATAATTTTTTTTCAAAAATACAAAATTTGAACAACAATGATTTTCTAAAAAATTTGAAAGATCAAAATTTAGAAAAATTTTATGATGAAAGACAAAAGTATACAAATATTGAAACATTAGGAAAAATTAAAAAGTCCGTTATTAAAATGGAAAAAAATGATTCTGCTGAAATTTATAGATTTAAAGATTTTAATATTGTCGAGTTTAATACAAAAGCTAATGCATTAGATTATAATTCTATGGATGCATTAATGAAGGCAACAGACAAACCGTTAATTATAATTAATGAAAGTATGCAATTTTCAGCTGGTGTAAATTTAAATTATGTTATGGAATTTGTTGATAAGAAAGATTTTAAATCAGTTGAAAAATTTATTAAATATTTTCAAGAAACCTGTAAACATTTAAAATATTGTAAAAATCCAGTCATTTCTGCACCATCAGGACTGGCATTGGGTGGGGGAGAAGAGGTTTTGTTGCAAAGTAATTATGTTGTTTCGCACACAAATATTGTAATGGGTTTAGTTGAAACAATAGTTGGTTTAGTACCAGCTGGCGGCGGGTGCAAAGAATTATTATGGAGATGGACTCAAAGCGACGAAGGTAAAAGTGATCCTGACTTTGGACCGTTGAAAGTCTTTGATATTATTGGCTATGCCAAAACCGCCTCATCACCTCAAGAGGCCAAACCCCTTTTATTTCTAGACTCAAACCATGAAGTAATAATTAATAGAAATAATCTCTTACCTATTGCTAGATCTTTTATTAAAAAAAATAAGAACCTTAAACCTCCTATAAAATGCAATTTTAAATTGTCAGGTGAAAAAGTAAGAAAAAAAATGCACAAACTTCTTGATCATTTATATAATAGCCAAAAAATTAAAGATCATGGTATGGTGGTTGGAAAAGAATTAGCATATGTTTTAAGTGGTGGTGATACAAATTTGAGCAAGGAAATTAGCGAAGATCAAATGTATAAATTAGAGCTAGAAAGTTTTATGAAATTATTAGATAAAGAAAAAACTCAAAATAGAATAATTCATACTTTAAAAACAGGAAAGCCATTAATTAATTAAATGACTATTTATAATGCACCAGTTGAAGAAATGATGTTTTTGTTTGAAAACTTAAAAGATAATAAAAATTATAATGAAATAGACAAATTAAAAGAAATTAATTCAGATTTAGTTAAAGATATCTTAGTTGAGGCAGCTAAAATAAATAAAGAAATTATACTGCCTCTAGCAAAAACTGGCGATGAAAAACCATGTATTTATGAAAATGGAATTGTTAGATCGCCTCCCGGTTATAAAGAAGCGTATAAAAAATTTATTGCAGATGGATGGACGTCTTTATCTTGTGACCCCAAGTATGGAGGTCAAGGTATGCCTAAAACTGTCAGTACTTTTTTTGAAGAAATGTTATCTTCATCAAGCTTATCTTTTAAATTGTATAGTGAATTAAGTATTGGAGCTTATAATTGTATCCTTCACCATGCAGATAAAAAAATAAAAGATAAATTTCTTCCTAAAATTGTCGAAGGCAAATGGAGTGGCACAATGTGTTTGACCGAATCTCATTGTGGTACCGATCTTGGACTTTTAAAAACTAAAGCTTTAAAACAAAATGATGGCTCATATAAAATTACGGGACAAAAAATATTTATAACCTCAGGAGATCATGATTTAACAGAAAATATTATTCATCTCGTTTTAGCGAGAATACCTGGTTCACCTCCCGGAACAAAAGGGATAAGTTTATTTTTAGTTCCAAAATATATTGTTAAAGAGAATGGCGAAGTAGGTTCTCGAAATGGCGTTAACACCGGATCAATTGAAACAAAAATGGGCATCAAGGGATCACCAACATGTGTTCTGAATTTTGATAATGCCCAAGGATATATGATTGGTCCTGAAAATAAAGGATTGAACTCAATGTTTACAATGATGAATTTAGAAAGAATAATTGTTGGTATCCAAGGTCTTGGGATCGCTGAAACTGCTTATCAAAATGCATTGGCTTATTCAAAAGAACGAAAACAAGGTAAAGCCAATAATAGTAAAAATAAAGATGCAGATTTAATAATAAAACATGCCGATATAAGACGGAGCTTAATGAACATGAAATCCCTGATCGAGGGACAAAGATCACTTGCTTTTTGGGTATCACAACAGATAGATGTTAGTTTGAACCATTCAGATCAAAAAATCAAAGGTCATGCAAACGATTTAGTTTCTTTAATGACACCCTTAATTAAATCTTTTTTCACTGATATTGGAATGGAAATTACAAACGATGCAATCCAAGTATTCGGCGGTTACGGTTATACTAAAGACCAAGGTATTGAGCAGTTATTTAGAGACAACAGAATAACACCTATTTATGAAGGCACCAATTCTATTCAGGCTATAGATTTAGTTTACAGAAAAATATTAAATAATAAAATTTTTGATAAATACATTTCTCAAATTACAAATGAAGTTAAAGACTATACAAATAATAAAAATCTTGAATTATTTGTGCAAAAATTTCAGAAATATATTGAATTGCTGAACAATTTTACTTCTTGGCTTTCAGAAAAAAATAAAAATTCAAAAGATGATGTTAGTTCAGCATGTAATGACTACTTAAAAGTTCTTGGTTATATAAGCCTGGCACATTCTTGGCTCAAAATATTAAAAGTCAGTCATGAAAAAATTGATGAAAATAAAACTTTTTTTGAGGACAAGATTAATACGGCCAAATATTATTTCGACAAAATACTTCCAAGAGCTCAAAGTCATTACCTTTCAGCCATTACAGGTAGCGATACTATTATGAAATCAAATTTTAATTAAAAATGAGTCATTACGATACAAACTTAAACAAAAACAGCGCAAATTTTGTACCACTTACACCTTTATCATTTTTGCAAAGGGCAAAAGATATATATCCAACTTATGAAGCTGTAATTTATGAGGATCGCAAATATACTTGGAGCGATGTTTTTAATAGATGTTTAAAATTTGCTAGTGCTTTAGAGAAAATTGGTATTAAAAAAGGTGATACAGTTTCTTTTTTAGCTTTTAATACTCCTGAGATTTTTGAAGCTCACTACTCAGTTCCTATGACAGGCGCTGTATTAAATACAATCAATATTAGACTAGATGCAAAAACAATTGCATATATTTTAAATCATAGCGATGCGAAAGTTCTAGTCGTTGATAGACAACTGCATAAAGAGGTAAAAAAAGCATTAAGTTCTTTAAAAAAAAATATAAAAATAATTGATATTGTCGATAAATATGCCGATCAGTCAAAATTGGAAAAAATTGGAGATTTGGAGTATGAGGAGTTTCTAAAATCTGGTGACGATAATTATATTTGGAAAATGCCCGATGATGAGTGGCAAGCAATATCATTAAGTTATACTTCTGGAACGACTGGAAATCCAAAAGGCGTTGTTTACCATCATAGGGGATCATATTTAATGTCTACGGGCAGTGCAGCAGCATGGAACATGCCAAACAGATTAAATTTTTTAACAGTTGTACCCATGTTTCATTGTAATGGCTGGGGTTATCCTTGGACTGTACCAATGTTAAATGGTCGTACAATTTGTTTGCGTAATATTGATATTAAAAAAATTTTTGAACTAATAGATAAATATAACGTTACTCATTTTGGTGGTGCCCCAATAGTATTAAATATGATAACTGGAGCATCAGAAAGTGAGCGTAAAAAATTAAAACATAAAGTACATGTTTTAACAGCGGGCGCTCCTCCACCAAGTATTATTTTTAAAAAAATGGAGGCTCTTGGATTTGAAGTAATGCATGTGTACGGATTAACCGAAACTTATGGTCATGTAACACAATGTGCTTGGAACGAAACCTGGAACAATTTTGATGAAGAAAAGAAAAATGAGATAAAGGCACGACAAGGAGTAAGATATCCTAATACAGAAGGCGTTAAAATTATGAATCCTGAAACCATGAAAGAAGTTCCAAGGGATGGAAAAACTATCGGTGAAATAATGATAAGAGCAAATGTTGTAATGAAAGGTTATTTTAAAGACAAGGACTCAACAGAAAAGGCAATGAAAGGTGGTTGGTTTCACTCTGGAGATTTGGCTGTAATGCATGAAGATGGTTATGTAAAAATTCAAGATAGATCCAAAGATATAATTATTTCAGGCGGTGAAAATATATCATCTATAGAGATAGAAAATACTTTATCAAAACATCCTTCAGTATCTATTGCTGCAGTAGTTGCTAAACCTGATGATAAATGGGGAGAAGTACCATGTGCATTTATAGAAAAGGTAAAAGATAAAAACGTTTCCGAAAAAGAACTGATTTCTTTTTGCAAAGAGACTCTTGCAGGATTTAAAGTTCCTAAAAAAGTTCAATTTTGCGAATTACCAAAAACTTCAACCGGTAAAATTCAAAAATTTGAACTTAGAAAAAAAGCTAAAGAAATAAATTAATTCTGAAATGTCAAAAATATCAATAGATCTTATCTGGAAACTTGAAAATGGAGCTATGTCTCCAGGAAAGTATTCAAACCAACATGAAATAATTTTTACTTCTAATACAAAAATCGTAGCAGATTCTGCTCCAGATTGGAGAGGAAATGAATTAAACACAAATCCCGAACAAACACTTGCAGCTTCAGTAAGCAGTTGTCATATGATGACCTTTTTAGCACTTGCCGCTAAAATGAAATGGCCAGTTAAAACTTACAAAGATACGGCAATAGCTACACTTGGAAAAAATCTCAAAGGTTTAATGTCAGTTACCGAAATTCAACTCAATCCTAAAGTTGAGTTTTCAAATGACTTCTCTGTTGATTTAAAAAAAATGAGAGAAGTACAGGATAGAGCACATCGATATTGTTTTATATCAAATTCACTTTCACAAGAGGTCAAAGTTAAAATTAATTAATTTATGAATGATGTTAAGAATAATAAATTGGTAAAAACTACAGTTCACTCTGACTGCATTCTTCGACTTACTTTAAATAATCCGTCACAACATAACGTTTTATCTGATGAAATGATGTCAGATATTCAGTCAGTTTTGGATAAATCTGTTAACGATAAATCAATAAGAGTGATTATTATTTCTGCTGAGGGAAAAACATACTCTGCAGGACATGATTTAAAACAATTAAAAAAAGGACGTCTTAATTCTGATAATGGTAAGGACTATTTTAAGAAAGTTATGCAAAAATGTTCAAAACTTATGCAATCAATCATTAATAATCCAAAACCCATAATAGCAGAGGTTGCTGGTACCGCTACTGCTGCTGGCTGTCAATTAGTTGCGAGTTGCGATTTAGCATATGGTGGAACATCATCAAGATTTGCAACACCAGGAGTTAATATCGGCTTATTTTGTTCTACACCAATGGTTGCTTTGTCAAGAACCGTATCAAATAAACATTCTATGGAAATGCTTCTAAATGGAGATTTAATTTCTTCAAAAAAAGCAGCTGAAATTGGTTTAATCAATGAGGTAGTAGAGGATAATGATCTGAAAAATATTGTGTTACAAAAAGCACTAAAAATTTCTAAAAAATCATCCATGACTTTGAAAATTGGCAAGCAAGCTTTTTATAATCAAATAAACATGAACTTGTCAGAAGCATATGATTATGCATCAAATGTGATGGTTGAAAATATGCTTAAAATTGATGCCGAAGAGGGAATAGATGCTTTTATAAACAAAAGAAATCCTAATTGGCAAGATAAATGATTTTTGAAGTAGAAAACAAAAAAGTTTTTTCCTCTGACATCGGTCAAACTTTTGATCAAAATAAACATTCTATCATATTGCTTCATGGAAGCGGTCAGTCACATGTTGTTTGGTCTTTAACTGATCAATTTCTTGTTGATCAGGGCTTTAATGTATTTGCATTAGATTTACCAGGTCATGGAAATTCAGAGGGTTCTTCACTAAAATCAATTGAAGATATGGCTGACTGGCTTAACAAAGTTGTTCAAGTTATTGGAATTAAAGATTTGACAATTTTAGGTCATTCGCAAGGTTGTTTGGTTGCTTTAGAATATGCAAATAAATTTTCTAAAAATATTAAAAATTTAATTTTTGTTGCAGGTTCTTATCAAATACCTGTTAATAAAAGTTTAATAGATCTCGCTAATTCAGGAGATATGGAGTCCCTAAATTTAATGATGAAATGGGGTTATGGATACTCAAAACAATTTATTGGTGGTAATCCACTTCAAAAGATCTTGAATTCCTCTAGAGAAGTGCGTGAGGTTTTAGCTGTAGACTTAATTGCCTGTAATAATTATAAGAACGGAATCAATTGTGTTAAGAAAATTAAATGTCCTACCTTTTTTATATTTGGAGAATTGGACAAGATGATTAGGTTAGATAAAGGCAAAGAATTTTCAGGCTTAATAAATGGGTCAAAAACACATATCATCAAAGATTGTGGTCATATGATAATACTGGAAAATGCGTTTGAAATGAGAGAACAAGTAGCTAAATTTTTAAAATGATGAAAAAATTTTTAATCTCAAAAACAAGAAGACTTAGAAGTACACCTTTTACCTCAAGATTAGAAAAATATGGAGTAGGTGGCTACACCGTTTACAATCATATGCTTTTACCTACCTTTTTTGAATCAGTTGAATCAGAATACGAGCATTTGAAAAATCATGTTCAGTTATGGGATGTAACCGTTCAAAGACAAATTGAGGTAAGCGGTAAAGACTCATATAAATTAATTCAACTAATGACATGCAGGGATCTTTCTGAAGCAAAAATTAATAAATGTTATTATGTTCCTTTGATAGATAAAGATGGAAATATGGTAAATGACCCTTTGGTTTTAAAAATTGATGAAAACAAATGGCGTATTTGTATTGCTGACTCCGATGTATTATTTTTTGCTAAAGGAATAGCAGGTTCATTTAATTTGGATGTAAAAATTTTTGAAACAAATATAGCAACTTTGGCTATTCAAGGACCAAAATCTGAAGAGGTAATGAAAAAAGTGTTTGGTATTAACATAAGCAAATTAAAATTTTTTAGTTATGATTACTTTAAATTTAATGGTGTTAATCATATGATTTCAAAATCAGGTTTTTCAAAACAAGGTGGTTATGAAATTTATATTGAAGATATAAACTCGGGACTAGAATTATATGATCAATTAATGAAAGAGGGAAAAGATTTAAATATTAAACCTGGTTGCCCTAATGCAATTGAAAGAATCGAAGGTGCACTTCTTTCATATGGTAACGATATGGATAATAATGATAATCCATTCGAATGTGGTTTTGATAAGTATATTTGTCTTGATAATGGAATTGATTATTTAGGAAAAAAAGCTCTTCAGAATATTAAAAAAAAAGGAATTGAAAAAAAATTAATGGGTGTAAAAATTGATTTAGATGAGATAAACCTAATTAAAGAAGAGAATCTTTTAGATGCAAATGATAATATTATAGGTTTTCTAAGATCAGCAGCTTTCTCCCCTAAATTTCAAAAAGTAGTTGGTATTGCAATGATAAAATCCAAATACTGTAATGTTGCTCAAGTGTTTAAAGTCAAAATAAATGAAAAGGTTGCATCGGGAGAAATTTGCAATTTACCAATATTATAATTTTATGAAAAAGGCAAAAATATATATACCAACAAAAACTGCTATGCAATCGGGCAGGGGCAAAACTAAAAAATGGGTATTAAAATTTGATACTAGACATGGTGTTATAAATCCACTTATGGGATGGGAGTCGGGAGACGATACTTTAAATGAGGTTATATTAGAGTTTTCCACAAGAGAAAAAGCGATTAATTATGCAAAAAAAAATAATATTCTATATGAATTAGTAGAGCCAAAGAAATCCGATTTTATTATTAAATCATATGCTGATAATTTTTTGAAAGACTGATATGTGGAGAAGTTTTTTTACAGAGAAAAAGTGGCTTTTATGGTCCTGGGGTGGAGCTCTTTTTATATTTCTTTCTCTACTTTCGCAAACATGGATAGATGTTAAAATTAATGAATGGTATAAAGGATTTTACGATCTTCTTCAAAAAGCTACAGAAAGAGATATTTCCGAGTTTTACGATGGCCTAATTCTTTTTATGAAATTGGCTATCCCTTATGTAATTATTTATACAGTTACTAATTATTTTACCAGACTATGGGCTTTTAGATGGAGAGAGGCCATGACTTTCTCTTATATGCCTTATTGGAGAAAAATTGATGCTAAAGTTGAAGGTGCATCACAAAGAATCCAAGAGGACTGTATGAATTTTGCAAAAATTGTTGAAAGTCTTGGTTTGCAAGTTGTTAGAGCAATTATGTTATTAATTGCATTTATACCTATTTTGTGGGGTTTGTCATCAAATGTTGTTATACCTTTTTTTAAAGACATATCAGGTTCACTAGTTTGGGTTTCTTTGACTGCTAGTTTAGGTGGTTTAATTATTAGTTGGTTGGTTGGAATAAAATTGCCTGGTCTTGAATATAATAACCAAAAAGTCGAGGCAGCGTTTAGAAAAGAATTAGTGTATGGCGAAGATGATAGAAAGAATTATGTAAAACCACCAACAGTTCTGGAGTTATTTACAGGTATTAAGTTTAATTATCATAGACTGTTCTTACATTACGGTTATTTTGATCTTTGGCTGATTATGTACAATCAATCGATGATTATCGTTCCATATATATTGATGGGTCCAGGTTTGTTTACAGGAGCAATGACTCTTGGAATCCTAATACAAACATCCAGTGCATTTAGAGAAGTTCAAAGCAGTTTTTCATTATTTTTACAGAATTGGACAAGAATTACTGAACTTAGGTCAATTTATAAAAGGCTGAATGAATTTGAAAAAGCAATACATTTTAATAAACCCTTGAGAAAACCAAGAAAATCTGATGTAAGAGCTTAATGGAGCTCTACCTAAAGTTAATTGATGTACTTTTCCCGGTCTTTTTAATTATCGGAATTGGTTTTTATCTTGGAAGAAAAAATCCAAAATTTGATACAGATTTTATAACTAAGCTAACAGGAACTTTTGGAACTCCTGCACTAATCTTTTATTCTTTGACCTCAACAGGAGTAAATTTAGATACATTCGTAGAGTTTTTTACTTATAAAGTAATTTTAGTTACTGGATTTTCATTAGTGGGAATATTAACTTTGTTTCTAACAAAAAGAGATATTATTTATGAACTCCCTCCACTAATTTTACCTAATAATGGCAATATTGGCTTGTCAGTATGCTTATTTGCTTATGGTGATCTAGGTTTAGGAATAGCTGGTGCAATTGCTTCTGTAATAATGCTTCTACACTTCACTTTGGGTATATTTCTTGCAAAAAAAGAATTTGATTTAAAAGTTTTGTTTAAGAACGGTCCAATATACGGAATTTTGTTAGCATTAATTTTTCTTTATTTTGAATTTGATGTCCCTATTTTTTTAGAAAATGCTACATTTTTAATCTCATATGCTACTATCTTTTTGGTTTTAATGGCCCTAGGTATTGCCTTAACAAGATTAAAGGTTTTTTCTTTCAGATTATCTTTAATAAATTCTTTTACAAGAATGGTTTTGGGTCCAATTATTGGTCTCTTAATGATATCATTTTTTAATCTTAGCGGGGTAGAGGCGGGTGTTTTGTTTATCCAAAGTGCCATGCCCAGTGCTATACTCTGTTATTTGGTTGGTTCTATGTATTCTCCCAAAAAAGTAGTTGATAGTATCGCCAGCACTATATTTGTATCTACCTCTATATCTTTTGTTACCCTTCCTTTTATTGTTTACATAGCTCTCAGATTTTTTAATTAGGTAAGCTTCATTGTCTTATTATTTGAAGTGCTAGTTTAAGTTATTAAGTTAAACTATTGTTTTAATTGAATAATTTAACACTTATAAGTAAAATTGCCCAAAAACTTAGAATTATATAGTTTTTAAAGTAATTATATAAATTATAACCAATAGGGCATAGCATAATCTTCAAAATCAGTTGATTTTACTATGAAATATAGCTTTGTATGTTCAAAATAATTTTTCAAAATATTATTTAGCTCATAAAATCAAAGAGCATTGCAGTATTAGAATATATCGATTAATGGGCCATATATGGGTCTATTTTAAGCGTTTATTCAAACAGGCTCTAACAGACGCCGTAAAATCATGTTTTTTAATAAAATACATCTTCAGATTGAAAAAAACGTTGAAAAATAAGGGTTTTTTTGAGTAAAAAGAGGTCTATTTTAGCTGTTTTTTTGGTATCTGGAATACTTTTTTGAACCCTTGTTTGGACCTACTAATATCATAGTCCATGCTGATTTGCCATCCGGTATCCTTAAACTATGTCTATCAGTACCTTTTCTAAAGCCCATATAACCAGGAGCTCTCCAATAAGTCCCATTTTCTCTAGTTTCCCAGTATCCACCTTTCAGAATTACAGTAAAATACGACCAATAATGATCATGCATATCACCTCTATCGCTCTTTAAAATATGATGAACAAAGATATTAAATGGGAACCACTTAGGCCTTTTACGAAACAATGGATAATATCGAACCATAAACGGCTCAGCTTTATCATAATCAGGCCAGCTTGGACCTCGATCAAGAACAATACGTTTACGATTTTTAAAAATCATAATTGAATATATTAATTCAAAGCTTGACATCTTAAAATTGATAATTTATAAAGTTCCGATAATTAATGGTTATCGGAAATATATATGAATGATTTAGTAACAGATGTTAAAAGCTTAGAAATTGAAACCTTAAAGAATTTAAAAAATTCTAAAGCCAATAATACCTTAAGAGCTTATAAGGCAGATTTTAGAGATTTTGCTTTATTTTGTCAGCAAAATGGATTTAGCTCAATGCCTACTGACCCTAAAGTACTTACGCTTTATCTAACACAACTGTCTAAATCCTCTAAATACAGCACTTTAAAACGTAGATTAGCATCAATAAGCGTCATTCATAAATTAAATAGTCATTATCTAGACACTAAACACCCGGTAATTACAGAAAATCTTTTAGGTATAAAGAGGATAAAAGGCACATATCAAAGAGCTAAAAAACCTATATTAATCAATGATTTAAAAAAAATTATTGAAGTAATAAATAAAGATAAAAACAAAAAAAATATTTTAAAAAACAAAGCATTGTTATTAATTGGGTTTGCAGGAGGGTTTAGAAGATCAGAGTTAGTAGAAATTCAATATGAAGACTTAGAGTTTGTGCCCGAAGGTGTCAAAATTTTCGTTAAAAAATCAAAAACCGACCAATCTGGAGAAGGTATGACAAAGGGGATCCCCTACTTTTCTAATCCCGATTACTGTCCAGTAGTTTCTTTGAAAAAATGGATCGAAGAAGGCGATGTTAAATCAGATAAAATTTTTGATATGTCTGATAGAAATGTGGCATTAATTATAAAAAGATATGCTCGTGTAGCTGGACTGGATGAAAATAAATACTCTGGTCATAGTTTAAGATCAGGTTTTGCAACATCAACAGCAGAACAGGGCGCAGAAGAAAGAAGTATTATGGCTATGACTGGTCACAAAACAACACAAATGGTTAGAAGGTATATCAAGGAAGCTAATTTATTTAAAAATAATGCCCTTAATAAAATTAAGATTTAGCTAAAGCAAATTTAAATTTTTTTAATATTTTATTAATATTTCTTTTAGGCAAAATAAAATTATATCCCTTGTATTTAGGTTTAAATTCATAAAATGAACTTCTAGCAGTTCTATATAGTTCTGGTGTTTCCATTCTAAAATCAAATATATCTAAAACTGGTTTATTAAGCAAAGAAGCAAGATTAGTAACCATACCGTGACAAGCCACAATATTTTCTGCGTATCCGATAATATTAAATAAATTTAATCCCTCAATATCATCTAAAAAATAGATATTTTTTTGATTGTTAATAAATTGGTTTGACTTAAAATTGTAATAATTAAAATTTTTCTTAAATAAATCATCATATTTATCTTTTTCAATATCTTTAGTTACGAAAACAAATTTATTATATTTTTTTAATTCTTTTAATAAAATTAAAACTTCGTTAATACCCCACCCTAGTCTATGAAATTTATTTTTAGTAAAATGAAAATAGATATAATTTTTAGGCAAAATCTTAATTGTGTTTGTATTTACTTTTAAAAAGGATTGATAGTTATATGTTGTCACTTCATTTATACTATTATTTATCAATTCTATTTGAATTTCAGAAGAAGATTTTCTCATTTTAATAGCTCTATTATTTATTACATATCTAAATAAGAATTTTCTAAAAAATTCACTTGGGCGTTTATAATTATTTATATTATTTACGCATATAGCAAAAAATTTAATTTTTTTAAAAATTAGGGGAAGAAAGTAATAAAAGTTTTTTGGAGTTAAAATATAAGCATTTTTAATTTTATTATTAAAAAGATATTTTAAAATTAAAAACCTGTCGTACAGAGTAAGGTCATAATTCAAGATTTTTATTGCAATATTTTTACCATTAATCAGAAAACTGAAATTTTTACTTCTTTTAGATAAAAACACAGTTATTTTTTTATCACCACTGTTTTCGATAATTTTACGTATTGCTGGGATACTATGTACTAAATCACCAACTGCATCATTTTTAAAAATAACAATTGTTTCATTTGACATAATTTTCCTTAATTTTTTTTCTCAAGACATTATTATTTTTAAGAAAATATTCGTATTTCATAGCTTTTGATTTACTTTTGAATTTCTTTTTAAAGGCTATTTGCCAATTTCTCCCCCTGGTACTTTTGGCGCCCATACTTTTGTTGTGTAAATCCAGTCTCTTTTTTAAGTTATTAGTATAACCGACATATGATTTAATTGTCCCATTATTAATTGATATAATTAAATATACCCAAAACAATTTATTTTATTCCGTATTTTTTTATTGAATTTACTACAATTCCAAAAATCGACATTAAGTTTCTATATAAATTTAAATTGTTATACCTTCTATTTATTTTCCAAAGATAAAATAAATTTAACACTTTATTAGATGATCGATTTCCTGGCAATATTCTGTAATATGCCAATGAATTATCAATTTTTTTTGCTTCTATATTACTTTTTAATAAATCGCATTTAAATAAATAGTCTTCCAATAATCCAATTTTTCTAAATCTTTTAGTTTTAATTATTTTTTTTGCAATAATCATTGTAGATGAATTAATTGAGGAGTTAATTATAAAGTCATCAAATCTAAAACTTTTTTTTAAGTTTGTTTCTTTTTTGTAAACTTTTTGATTATTTTTTGTTATAAATGGAATATAATCTGTGTAAGTAAAATTCAAATTATTCTTAATCATGTATAAAATTTGAATTTGTAATTTCTCATTTGTCCAGTAATCATCTGAGTCCAAAAAAGATATATATTCTGCTTTAGACAATCTCATTCCTAAATTTCTGCAAAAAGATGGTCCTTTATTTTTTTTTAATTTTATAATTTTAATTTTTTTTTCATTTTTGTATTTATTTAATATATTTGACGAATTATCAGTCGAACAATCGTCTATAATATAAAGCGACCAATTTACGTAAGTTTGATTAAGAACTGAACCAATACACTCATCTAAATAATTAGCTTTATTATAATTTGGAACAATAATATCAATATTTGGATCAGACATAATCACTTTTATTTTTTATAAGACCCAAAAATTCTTTTAATGCTAAATTTAAAAATATCATTAGATTTATATATATTAATTTAAATTTCATAATTTTAATGTCTTTATATGAATAAATTATAAAACCTTTAAAATGCCTTATCGTTCTTTGTATAAATCTCATTAAAGTTGGTTTTTTGAGTCCTGCACCATAAATGTATGCCCTTCTAACAGAGTCAACCAACGATCTAAGGTCATCATTTCTTAAATGATAAGATTTTGCCATGCAACTATATGAAATTTTATAATTTAAAGATAAAAGTTTTTGACAAAATGTTGCATCTTCACCATTTGTTTTATATTGAATATCATATCCACCCACTTTATCCCACGCTAATTTTGATAATAAGGTATTTGATCCAGCTAAAGGTCTTCCTAAATTTTCTATATCACTATTCCCATAATTATTTTGTGTGGCATGTACATGTCTCCAATAGTTATATATGTTTTCGTCTTTTAATTTTTCAATTAATATACCGCCTGAAATTGCACTTTTATATTTTTCTTTAATATCAAATAAATTTTTGAGCCATTCTTTATGAACTTCTACATCCGAGTCTATAGATGCAACATTTTCATTTTTAGAGTTTAATACACCAATATTTCTAGAATAGGCTAAACCTTTATTTGATTCATTATTTATTATTTTAATTTGATCGCTAAACTTCTCTAAAATTTTAGCCGTTTTGTCTGTAGAGCCATCATTAACGACTATTATTTCATCTGGCGCAGGATCAAGTTTTAAAGCGGCTTTTAAAACACTTTCAATTGTTGATTCCCCATTATATATAGGTATGTATAGGGAAACATTCAATTTCATAGTATGGTAATATGATACAATATATTTCTAAGCCATTTAAGTGGTTTTTTAAATTGGAGGCAGCTTCTGGTCTCGTCTTGCTTTTTGCAGCAATTATCGCCCTTCTAGTAAGTAATAGTGATTTATATTCTTACTATACAGATATTTTAAATAAAAAAATTGGTTTAGGAATTGGAAAATTTTCTATCAATTTATCCATATTACATTGGATTAATGATGTTTTGATGGCAATTTTCTTTTTTTTAGTCTCTTTAGAAATTAAAAGGGAATTTATTCAAGGTGAACTATCAAATCCTAAACAAGCACTATTACCAATTATTGGTGCCGTAGGTGGAATGCTTGTTCCAGCATTAATTTATATAGCGATTAACTACAAAGACCCTGTAACGCTAAATGGCTGGGCAATTCCTTCTGCTACAGATATTGCTTTCTCATTAGGGGTGTTATCTTTGTTAGGAAAAAGAGTTCCTTTATCATTAAAAGTATTTCTAACAGCCTTGGCAATTATTGATGATTTAGGAGCAATAGTAATTATTGCTTTTTTTTACTCTGGAAAAGTTCAATTTATTTACTTGTTGTTAATGTTAGCCTGTATGATCGTATTAATATTATTTAATAAATTTAATATAAAAAATTTTATACCTTATTTATTTATTGGATTGTTACTCTGGGAATTTACTCATCAATCTGGCATTCATGCGACAATAGCCGGTGTTTTACTTGCTTTAACAATTCCGCATAAAAATAATAAAAAAAATCATGATAATTCGTTACTTCTCAAGCTTGAGCACAGCATTTCACCTTATGTGGCATTTGGTATTATGCCTATTTTTGCATTTGCTAATGCTGGCGTATCTCTAGAAGGAATTACTTATGCAAGTCTACTCAACCCAGTACCATTAGGAATTTTATGCGGTCTCTTTTTTGGAAAACAAATTGGTGTTTTTCTTTTTTCTTATTTGTCAATAAAGCTTAAATTAGCCGCAATGCCAAATAATGCTAATTGGTTAACTCTATATGGAGTTGGAGTTTTAACAGGCATAGGATTTACAATGAGCTTATTTGTAGGAAATTTGGCTTTTGCTGATGCTACAAGCCACATGAATGGAGTTAAAATTGGTGTGCTACTTGGCTCGTTGTTATCAACAATTTTTGGTTATATGTTAATACTTGCAAACCCAAAAAAATGAAAAAATTAATACTTATTTTAATAATGTTCACTTTTATTACATCAAACTCCAATTCTGCATATAAAAAATTAGCATACGATTTTTCTTTTAAAGATTTAGATGGAAGTCCATTAAAATTATCAGAATTTAAAAATAAAGTTTTAATTGTTACAAACGTTGCAAGTTATTGCGGTTTTACATCTCAATATGAAGATCTACAAACTATATGGGAAAAATATGAGACAAAAGGCTTAATAGTTATTGGTGTACCATCTAATTCCTTTAATCAGGAAAAAGAAACTAATAAAGAGATTAAAAATTTTTGTGAAGCTAAATTTGGAATAAGTTTTCCAATGACAGAAAAAGTTGAGGTAACTGGCGATGGTGCACATAGCTTTTTTAAATGGGCTAAAGAAAATCATGGAAAAGCATCGATTCCTAAATGGAACTTTCATAAAATTATTATCGGAAAAGACGGGAAGGTATTTGATACATTTTCCTCTATTACAAATCCAACTTCAAAAAGATTTATAGCTTCAATAGAAAAAGCTTTAAAAAATTAAACTATATTTTAATCGACATTCCGTCATAAGCAGGAATAATATTTTTTGGTAAATTTTTTTTTAAAAAATTATAATCTAAATCAGTATGCAAATTAGTCAAAATTGTAAATTTAGGCTTGAGTAAATAATTGAATTGAATAGCTTGATCTAAATTAAAATGAGAAGGATGTTTATCAATTTTTAGACTGTCTATGATCAGATATTTTAAATTATATAAATATTTAAAGTATTTCTCATCAATTCCATTACAATCACTTATATAAGCAGTTTTATTAAAAACATAAGCGGTTGATTTTATTTGTCCATGATCAACAGAAAATGACTTAAATTTTACTTTATTTTTATTTTTTTTTAATAAAAAATTATTTTTTATTAAGTTACCTTTTAATATCGGGATATATCCTTGACCTCCATAGAAACAATAATCATGTCTACTCATTAATAATCTTAATGTTCTTTTGTTTGCGTATATATTTATTCTCTTTTTTTGTTTCCAAAAAAAAGGTCTGAGCTCAAAAATTCCATTGGTCTGATCCGCGTGCTCATGTGTATACAAAACGTAATCAATATTTTTGATTTTATTGTCTAAAATCTGTTTTTTAATATCGGGCGATGTATCTATTAATATTGATAAATCCCCATTCCGAATTATCGCAGAACATCTTGTTCTTTTATTTAAAGGGTTTTTTTTATTTAGTTTCCCCCAATAATTTGTAATCCAGGGTGATCCAAGTGAACTGCCACAACCTAATATAGTAATTTTCATATACTTGGATTTAAATTAAATAAATTTATAAAATTATTTGTTGTAAACTTATTAAAACTATTTTCGTCAACTTTCTTTACAACAGAAAGAAATTTAGTAGTATAAATTATATTTTTAGGTTCATTCGTTTTTCCTCTTAAAGGTTCTGGTGATAAATAAGGTGAATCCGTCTCAACTAAAATTCTTTCAGTTGGAATATATTTAAATGTTTCGACTAATTCATAATTTTTTTTAAAAGTAATAATGCCACTTGCGGAAAAGTAACTTCCAATATCTAAAAGTTTTTTTGCAAATTCTTTGCTACCGGTAAAACAGTGCATTAATATTTTGAAATTTTTATTTTTAATTTCAGATTTAAGTATTTCATAAGTTTCATTTTCTGCATTTCTTGTGTGTACTACAATAGGTTTTGAGGTTTCTTGTGATGCATTTATATGTTTTATAAAAATTTTTTTTTGGATTTCAGATTTTGAATGATTATAAAAAAAATCTAATCCACTCTCTCCTACTCCAATTATTTTTGGATTTTTAGATAGATTTGTTTTTATATTTTCCAATGATAAATCTTCATAATCTTTTGTCTCGTGAGGATGTATTCCATATGTGCCATAAACATTTGAGTATTTTTCAAGTATACTTAATATCTTTATAAAACTTTTATTATTCGTACATATCGTAAGAAAAGTCTTTACCCCAACATCATTAGCATCTTTAATAACACGATCTAATTTTTTATTTAGAACATCGAAATCTAAATGACAATGTGAATCAATTATCATTTTCAACTTTTCTAAACAAAATATTTGATTTTTTTAGTTCCTTTCCTGAGACTAAAAAATTGATATTTTCTATTGTTTTTAAATTTATGTCTTTTTGACTTATATTTAATATATCCAGTATTTTTGCCGCCGAACTTGGTATTATTGGATACAGCAATATACTTATAGCTCTGATCTGGTTCAATATATTATACAAAACCATATTCATTTTCTCAGGATTATTTTTTTTTAGTTTCCATGGTGCCTGATCATTAAAATATTTGTTAGCATTAAAGGAAAATTTAATAACTTCTTTTAAGTATAAATTTAATTCTTGATTGTCCATTAATGTTCTAAGTTTTGGTAATTTATTTATAATTTCATCAGATATTTTTTTGTCATCTAAATCTAACTTTTGAATCTTAGGAATTTTCGAATTGCTATTTTTTTCAATAAATGAAAAAACTCTTTGACACAAATTTCCATAATTATTTGCTAGATCATTGTTAATACAATCAGTTAGACTTTTTAATGAAATATTTCCATCATTGCCTAAAGAAACTTCTTTAGTTAAATAATATCTAAGTTGATCTATACCAAAAATTTTTATTATTTCTATTGGATCAAGAATATTGCCTAAAGATTTAGACATTTTCTTATCATCTGAAAGTATCCAGCCATGTCCATATACTCTATTTGGGACAGGTATATTTGCTGCCATTAAGAAAGCAGGCCAGTATACAGCATGAAATCTTAAAATATCTTTTCCAATAATATGAACATTTGCAGGCCAAAAACTTTTATATTTTTCATCATCTGTATTTGGATAATTAACAGCGCTTAAGTAATTTGTTAAAGCGTCAAGCCAGACATATATTACATGTTTAGAATTTTTAGGTACAGGAATGCCCCAGGAAAAGGATGTACGACTTACAGATAAATCTTTAAGCCCTTTTTTTACAAATTGCACAACCTCATTTTTTCTTGATTCAGGTAAGATAAATTTTTTATTATTCTCATATAGTTTAAGTAATTTATTCTCCCATGCTGATAATTTAAAAAAATATGATTCTTCCTCAACCCACTCAACTTTTGAACCAGAAATTTTTGCGTATTTAATATTATTTTTTGTTTCTATTTCTTCTTCATCATAATAGGCCTCATCAGAGACTGAATACCAACCCTTATATTTAGATAAATAAATATCTTTTGATTTTTCTAATCTAGACCATATATCTATAACAGAGGTGTAATGTCTTTTTTCTGTTGTTCGAATAAAATCATCATTGGACAAGTTTAATATTTTTGTTAAATCTCTAAATTTTGATGAAAGTTCATCACAAAATAACTTTGTATCTTTAGATTTTTTTTTCGCTTCTCTTTGCATTTTCAGGCCGTGTTCATCAGTGCCTGTTAAAAACATTACATTATAATCATCTATACGTTTAAAGCGGGCAAAAATATCAGCCACAATGCTTGAATACGCATGACCCATGTGTGGTTTTCCAGATGGATAATAAATTGGAGTTGTTATGTAAAAGTTTTTCTTAGACATAGAGACTATTTTTACTTTTTTTTATATAATCCAATATCGCAGCATTAGTTAAATTAAATATTTTATAATTATAAAGAATTTTCATTAAATCATTTTTTTCATTAATTGCTATAAACAAATCATTTTTAGATTTGTTATAAATATCTTTGCTTTTAATTTCTAAGAAAAATTTTATACATTCTAAATATACTTCATTTTTATTTTTTTTATATTTGTCTAAAAAAGTTGAAGCCATTTCATAAAATGAAGTATTTATTACAATCTTATTTTCATTTAAGATTTTAGAAAATTCAATTAAAAGACCGGGAGTTGTATATGAAAAATATTGATGTGAGTAATGTTCATCAATATTAAAATGACTAATAAGTTTTGATAATATTATTTTTTTTTGAGTTTTATTCAGAAATATTTTGGTCTCTATAGATCTTGATTTAATTGTTTCGAGAACTTTTCTTCTATTGTTATTAATTAAGATGAAGAAATTCGTAGAAGACGGCTCCTCTATTAATTTTAAAAGAGAATTAGCAGAATTTATATTTAAAAATTCAACATCATCAATGATTATAAATCTTGGTGTATTATTTAAAGTTGAATTATTTAAAAGATTTTTTAAATTTCTTATATCTTCAATATTGGCTTTGCTATTATTTTCGTTTGAAACATAAAAAAAATTCTGTGAAACATTAGATATTATTTGTTTGTATATTTGATTATCTTCGTTAATTCTTTTATCGTTAAGATTATATGGATTTCTATCTTTTGTTGATAAAAAACAATTTATAAGATGAAAAATAAAGGTGTATTTGCCCAAACCTTTATCTCCAGATAATAATGAAACCTTCGGAAATTTTGATTTATCATATAAATTAAAAAAATCATTAAAATACTTATCATACCCAAAAAGATTAAGTGAAACCTTGTTTTCATTTTTTTTTTCAATTTTTTTAGCCATTTTTAAATCCAATCTTTTTTAAAACTAAACGGAGGATTCTTTTTTCCAAATTATTATCATCATTTGAATTATCCAAAATAAGATAATTTTTTTTATTATTTTTTGCTATTTTTAGAAAAGATTTTTGAACCTTTGAGTAAAAAGATTTGGAAAATCTATCGTATCTGTTTTTGTATTTTCTTTTATTTATTCTTTTAATGGCTTTGTTAATATTAACAGTTAAAATAATTGTCAAGTTTGGTTTTATTTTATTTAATATCATTTTGTGTATGTTGTTAATGAAAGCTTTATTTACTTTTTTACCATAAACTTGATATGCAATAGTGGAGTCAATAAATCTATCGCAAATTACTAATTTGTTTTTCAATAAACTAGGTTTTATTTTATTCTTTATATGCTCATTTCTTGCGGCCAGATATAACAATGTGTCCGTGTATTTATCAAATTGTTCTTTTGATTTTTTATGAAAATAATCCTTTAATATCAGTTTTCTAATTATTTCTGCACCTTTTGTGCCACCAGGCTCTCTAGTCAAAATAGTTTGCAAACCTTTTTTTTTAAGATTTTTAAATAATTTCTTACTTTGATAGGATTTTCCACATCCCTCAATTCCCTCAAAAACTATAAAGAAAGGTTTTTTTTTAAACATCTCCCCAAATCATATAATTAAATGACATGAAGAGACTTTTAAAAAAATTAAGTTTTTTTACATCCTCAGAAGCATAAACAGGTATTATTTTTTCCTCTTGGTCACCTATTTGAACAATTATATTCCCAATTTCGTCATCTTTCTTAATTGGAGCTTTAATAGGACCGTTGTATTTAATAAAAACATTGAACTTTCTAACTTTTTTTTTGTTTAATGTAATATAAACATTTTCTTTGGTTTTGCCTTTTACATAATCTTTTTTTCCTAGCCATGTTTTAAACTCAAATTTTGGAATATTCTTATCCGATATTTCATATGTATTTGTATTTCTTAGCCCCCAAGAAATTAATTTTATCGATTCTGTCGATCTAGATTGTTTTGTTGTAAAGCCACTACCAACTGAGATCAATCTTCTCTTTTCACCCACTACACTGCTTGCTAAAGAATATTTTTCAACAGCTAAATACCCTGTTTTTATTCCATCTGCTCCAAAATTTTTATACAAAAGTGGATTTCTATTTCCCTGTGTAATAGGATCACCCCCTGTTCTATCCCATGTAAATTTAGTTTCTTTAAAATATTCATAATATTTTGGATAATTTTCAATTAAATATTTTGACATTATGGCAATATCTCTAACAGTTGAATAATTATCAGGATCATTTATCCCTGACGAGTTAGTAAAATTTGTATTTGTTAAACCAATTTCATCTGCTTTTTCATTCATCATATCAACAAAATTTGACTCTGTTCCCGCTATACCTTCGGCTAATGCTATACATGAGTCATTACCTGAAACTACAATTATCCCTCTTAAAAGATCTTCAATACTAACTTTATCATTTAACATTATAAATTGAGATGAATAACCGCTTTTAGACATTCTCCAAGCGTTTTCAGAAACAACGACTTCGTCATCCAATTTAATTTTACCATTTTTCAGTAAATCAAAAGCAATTATAGATGTCATAATTTTAGTCATAGAGGCTGGATATATGCTCATGTCAGGTTCTAACTCGTATAAAATTTTTCCTGAGTGATAATCAACCAAAATTCCAGTTTTAACCTTAATTTCTGGTGCTGAAAACAAATTGAAGGTAAAAAATAAATATATAAATAGAGTTAAAGTTTTAATTTTAATCATTTTCTTTAATATCAAGATCTTCGAGTCCATACTTGTTTAACTCAAAGTAAACTTTTTTTAAAGTATTAATTGAAGAATGAGGCCTAGAGGACAGCACATACTTGTTCTTTCCAAGCTTTTTTATCAGCAATTTATCTTTTTTTAAATAACCTCTTTCTAAAATATATTTAAGCTCTTCAGTAGATTCTTTTGAATAAAATGTTCCTATAATTATTGAAAATTTTTTTATTTTTTCTTTATTTTTATTTTTTTCCAACGAAATATTATCTATTTTAACTTTCGTAACAGGAGCCTTATTAAATACATTTTGTTCTTCAGAGAAAGTAACCGCTTTCTTTGCTATAAACGACTTATTTTTAATTATTTCAGTAATTTCAACATAAGGTAAATCTTTATTTAAATTTAGTTCATCAGACACCTTTTTAGTAATCAAAATATTGAAAAAAGACGGGTAATCAATTTTTTTTGTAACTTTTAATTTAATTGATTTCATATTGTTTGGATTGGTAATTTTTACATAAGAGTTTTTCCTAATACTATTGTGACCGATTTCATAATTATCTTCATTTAATTTTCTGGAAATGATTTTTCCTTTGTAATCACCTTCATCATATATTAAAGCAAAGCCAGTTGATTTATATGGATTATAATTAGCCTTATTCTTTTTAAGATTTGAGCTTGTGCATGATAATATAAAAGCACAGATTGTAAATAAATAAAAAAGTTTAAATTTCATTTTTAAATTTATTTTTTAAAGTACATACAGCCAAAGCAAATCTTAAAGATCTATTCCATTTAAGTATTTTTTCATAATTATTAAAAACAATAAAAGCTGGCTTTAAATTTTTTGATCCGGGTACAATGTCTTTATCAGGCGTAATTATTGCGGAGATTGTATTTTCATTTATATTGAATTGATCTGAATTTTTAAGGTATTTTTTAAAAAACTTCATTTTCCTTTTATTTTCAATTTTTCTTGCTGAACTATTAAGATATTTTTTTGGAATATTTTCTGTAAGTTCAATTTTATAAAAACATGGTTGATTCTTTTTCCAACCAATTTTTTTAATATAATTTGCTGCTGATGCAAATGAATCCTCCATTTGTTTGAGTTCTATGCTTGAGTCACTATCATAATCAATTGCATAACTTTTTATTGTTGAAGGCATAAATTGAAAATTGCCAAAAGCACCAGCCCAAGATCCATATAGAATATTTTTATCTATAACACCTTTATCAATTAACTTAAGAAGAACAATTAACTCATTAGTAAAAAACTCACTTCTTCTTTTATCGAAACTCAAAGTTGCTAAGGAAGAAACAATATCCATTTTCCCTAGATATTTTCCATAATTTGTTTCAATAGCCATTAATGCAAGCAAAAGTTCTTTTTCTACAGTGAATTTATTTTCTATTTTGTTTATTAAAACTTTTTCTTTTTGATACAAAGAAACTCCTTTTTTAACCCTGTCTTTACCTGTTCTTTTTTTAATATATGTAAAAGTATCTTCATAAAATTCTGGCTGATATCTGTCGTATTCAATTACTTTAGGTAAAAATTTTGCATTATCCATAACTTGATTTACAGTTTTAGTAGAAATTCCGGTATCAATAGCTTTTTTTTTAAAATTATCCAACCAATGATCAAAACCATCTGATCCATATGCTATAGAAAAAATATTTAATGAAAAAATAAAAGTTATGAGACTTATGTAGCGTAATATTTTATTCATTTTAATAACAAAAAAAAACAATATATTAACTTCTAACGATTTCAATTGATGATTTATTAAATTTTGCTTATAAAACGATATTCTGGAGGGGTGGCTGAGCGGTTGAAAGCACTAGTCTTGAAAACTAGCAA
>CENP01072483.1_pt1 | contig 25470 bp, 24 predicted proteins | sample 361281 | NCBI WGS metagenome assembly CENP01 (sample SAMEA2591122, study PRJEB7988) | marine metagenome | biome: marine biome (ENVO:00000447); feature: deep chlorophyll maximum layer (ENVO:xxxxxxxx); material: saline water (ENVO:00002010), including plankton (ENVO:xxxxxxxx) | depth 70 m | reverse complement strand
TTTGATAAATTTCAAGCTTTAAAAGATGTAAATCTTGAAGTTAATCAACAAGAAAAAATTGTTATATGCGGTCCTTCTGGGTCAGGTAAATCCACACTAATTAGATGCATAAACAGACTTGAAGAACATCAAGATGGGCAAATAATAGTTGACGGAAAAGAAATTTCTGAAAATACAAAAGATATAGAAAAAATACGTGCTGAGGTAGGAATGGTATTTCAACAATTTAATTTATTTCCCCATTTATCAATTTTAGACAACTGTACTTTAGCACCTATATGGGTAAAAAAACTGCCAAAAAAACAAGCAGAAGAAATCGCAATGAATAATCTAGAAAGAGTTCAAATAGCAGATCAAGCAAAAAAATTTCCAGGTCAATTATCAGGTGGTCAACAACAAAGATCAGCACTTGCTCGCGCTCTGTGTATGGAACCTAAAATTATGTTGTTCGATGAACCAACTTCGGCGCTTGACCCAGAGATGATCAAAGAGGTATTAGACTCAATGGTAGATTTAGCAAAAGCTGGAATGACTATGATCGTAGTAACCCATGAAATGGGATTTGCTAAGGAAGTAGCAGATAATATGATATTTATGGACGAAGGTCGAATTGTAGAAAAAGCTAAAACTAAAGATTTTTTCGAAAACCCTAAATCAGATCGAACAAAACTTTTTTTAAGTCAAATATTATAACCATTTAGGAATTGGAAGATTTTTACTTTTTAAAAATGTTTTATTAAAAATTTTGCTTGCGTACCTTTTTCCGTGATCACAAAGTATTGTAACTATAGTTTTTCCTGGACCCATTTTTTTAGCAAGTTTGATCGCTCCAGCTATATTAATTCCAGAAGATCCACCTAGAATAATTTTTTGATTTTCAATTAAATCAAAAACTATTTGCATAGCCTCATAATCATCTGTTTGAAAAGCATCATCTACTAAAGCTTTTTCAAAATTTTTTGTAATTCTTCCTGTGCCTATACCCTCAGTCATAGAAGATCCAGAGCTTTCTAGTTTGTTCTCTTTGATATATGAATATAGTGAGGAACCCATAGGGTCAGACAAAGCAATCTTTATGTCTTTATTTTTTTCTTTTAATCCAATTGAAACACCAGCAAGAGTACCTCCAGTACCAACTGCACAGGTAAAACCATCTATAGAACCTGCAGTTTGATTCCATATTTCTTTAGATGTTGTTTGAATATGAGCTTCAGTATTTGCAATATTATCAAATTGATTTGCCCAATATACGCCTTTATTATCTTTTCTGTTTAAGTCTTCTGCAATTTTTTTTGATTGTTTAATGTAGTTTTTAGGATTCGAAAAAGGAACAGCATCAACTTCTACTAATTCAGCTCCTAATTTTTTAAGTGTTTCTTTTTTTTCTATTGACTGTGTATTAGGTATAACTATCTTAAGTTTCAAATCATATTCCTTGCACACTACAGCGAGACCAATGCCCGTGTTTCCAGCAGTTCCCTCGACTATAGTGCCTCCTTTTTTAATTAGTTTTTTTTGTAATGCGTCTTGTATTATGAAAAGTGCAGCTCTATCTTTTACAGACTCCCCAGGGTTATAATATTCTGCTTTACCATAGATATTACATCCAGTTAATTCTGAGGCTTGTTTTAATCTAATTAATGGTGTATTCCCAATTTGAGAAATATTTGAATTTATTTCCATATCACAAAATATATGAAAAAACTTTTACTTTCAATTGCTTTAATCTTTAGTATTAACCTAGAGACTTTAAGTCATATAAATCATTATGATAATTATGAATATCTCGAGTATGAACTTTTTAGAAATAATAAGCTTATAGGATTTCATAAATATCAATTTAGTAGAGAAGGTAAAAATTTTTCAGTAGATAGTGAAGTAAGTTTTAAGATAACAAAATTAGGAATTGATCTATACCAATATTACGCAAAAAGTGAAGAATCTTACAAAAATGGTACCTTTTCAGGTTTTAATTCGATCACAAATCAGAATAAAAAAGATAAATATGTGAATATTAAAGTCGATCCAAAGACTAATGAATTAATTATAGATGGTTCGTCTTATAAAGGAAAAGCTAATCCTGATATGATTATTGGTACATGGTGGAATCATGAGATAGTTAAAAAAAAAGCTCAAATTAGTGCAGTATCTGGAAGAATTATTGAACAAAATGTTAAGTTTATAGGAAAAGAAGAAGTTAAAATTGGAAACAAAACTTATAAAACTTTAAGATTTAACTTTAGCTCATCAGATCCTAGCTTATCTAAAGATAAAAAACTTAATACTGACATATGGTACGAAGAAGATACATATCTTTGGGTAAAAGCAGCTTTCGATAAAACAGGATATTGGGAATATCGAATTAAAACTTATAAATAGTTTAATTTTTAGTCTTGTTTTTATTGTTTAAGTCAATAGTTTTTATCTATTTTTTATCAATTTTAGGCTAAAAAAAGACCTTTTTTTTTTACCCAAATTGGTCTTTTATGTTGCCAAAAAGTTAAAATTAATGTTTTATAATTATAATTTATAAGCGAGTTTACAATTAATTTAGGGAGTTCAATGGAAGAGAATTTTAATGTGCACCTAGGCAAGAAACTTAGACTAAGAAGATTATCACTAGGACTCACCCAGACTAAAGTAGCTCAAGCAATAAACGTTACTTTTCAACAAATACAAAAATATGAAAAAGGCACAAATGGCGTAAGCTCAAATAGATTAATGCAATTATCTCAATTTTTAAAAGTTCCAATCATATATTTTTTTGAGGATTATAAAGAATTTAAAGATATCACACAAAATGAAGTAACAAATGATGATTTAAATTATTCTTTTCTAAGTAGAACTTTTTCCTCTTTGTCAAAAACACAAAAAGACAAAATATTTCAAATATTAAGCAATACTACGAAATTTGAAAAAACTGGTTAATTAATTTTTGGCTCCTCGGGCAGGACTCGAACCTGCGACCAATTGATTAACAGTCAACTGCTCTACCAACTGAGCTACCGAGGAATGAGGTGAACATACTTTCTTTTAAAAATAAAACAACTAAATTTTACCTAAAATTTTAAAATTATGAAAAAAATACCAATAATTCTATTATTTGTTTTGATTTTTTTTATTCCACCTAATGACTCAAGATCAACTGTTATAAAAAGTGTTAAAAAAATAAAAGTGATAGATGGTGATACGATCAATCTGAATGGCACAAAAATTAGATTTTCAGGCATTGACGCTCCAGAATCAAATTTTATGGGAAAAGCGCAATTTTGCATTAATAAAAAAGAAGATAAAATTAATTGTGGAAACCTTTCAAAAAAATATTTACAGAAAATTATTCTAAATAGAGAGGTAACATGTAAAATAGAGACCAAACCAGATCAATATAATCGTAAACTTGGGGAGTGTTTTATTGAGAATAAAAGCTTATCAAAGATTTTAGTTAGAAACGGTTACGCTTTTGATTATCCAAAATACTCAAAAAATAAGTTTTTAATTGATCAAAATTATGCAAAGAAAAAAAACCTAGGTTTATGGAAAACCAAATTTGACTTTCCATGGGTCTTTAGAAAAAAAATAAGAAATAAATAATTTTTATAAGGTTTGTCTTTTTGTGGAGGCCACGCCCAGAATCGAACTGGGATAAAAGGATTTGCAATCCTCTGCGTAACCATTCCGCCACGTGGCCAATTTGTTAAAGTTTAACCTAATCAAACATCTTATTAGATTATCTTATTATCATCATTATCAATATAATTATATCAACAAATATAAAAAGTACAGTAAAGCAAGTAGTAGCCAATTAATAGACTCATTATAGCAATAGAGCAATTTTGAATAAAATACTTTTTTTGATTTTTTATTTTAGATGATATAGACAATGAAATTAATTTTTTAATTAATTACGCATTTTTAAAATGGCTAAAAAAATACTTATAATGGGTCTTCCTGGTGCTGGTAAAACCACTCTTGCTTCAAAATTAGTACCTTTAGTAAAAGCAAAGTGGTTAAATGCAGATAAAATAAGATCCGAAGCTAATGATTGGGATTTTTCATTTGAGGGAAGAAATAGGCAAGCTAACAGGATGGCTAGATACGCAGATGAATTCAAAAAAAAAGGATTTCATGTTATTGCTGATTTTGTATGTCCTACACCAGAAGCAAGAAAATTATTCGATCCTGATATTTTAATCTGGATGAATACTATTAAACAAAGCAGATTTGATGATACAAATGAAATGTTTGTAAATCCAGACAAATTTGATTTTGAAATAAATTCACAAAATGCAGAATTTTGGGCTCCCAAGATTGCTGAAGTTTTAATTTAAGATAGTCAAAATAATTAAATATTTATAAATTTATGTACTTCTTTAATTACAAATATATATATAAATAAGTGTTTTTTTTTGTTATTAAGATAGGTGCTAAAAAAAATCTTCTCCTATCTAATCTATCACTTTTAGGTTTTTATTCTTTTGATATAAACTATATTGTAAATAATCAAAAAAAATGGAATTTAAAAAATACAATCATATAGAACAAGAAAAAAAAATCTCAGATTTTTGGATAAAAAATGGTTTATTTAAACCTCGAAAAAATAAATCAAATAAAAAATTTTCAATTGTGATTCCTCCTCCTAACGTGACTGGCAGGTTACATATGGGGCATGCATTAAATAATAGTCTCCAAGATGTTTTGGTAAGATTTTATAGAATGAGAGGTTTAGAAACATTATGGCAGCCTGGAACTGATCATGCAGGAATTGCTACCCAAGCTATTGTTGAAAAAAATCTGGAAAAAAAAGGTATAAAAAAAGACGACATAGGCAGAGAAAAATTCATAAAAAAAATTTGGGAATGGAAGGAAGAGTCAGGTGAAATAATTTTAGATCAACTTAAAAAATTAGGATGCTCTTGCGATTGGTCAAGAACAAGATTTACAATGGACGATGACTTATCTAAAGCAGTGATAAAAGTTTTTGTAGACCTGTATAACAAAAATTTAATTTATAAAGATAAAAAATTAGTTAATTGGGATACTCATTTGCAGACTGCTATTTCAGACTTAGAGGTAGTGCAAAAAGACGTACAATCTCAACTTTACTACATAAATTACCAAGTTGAGTCGTCCGATAAAAAAATAACTATTGCAACAACAAGACCAGAGACAATGATGGGTGATACCGCTATAGCAGTGAATCCTAAAGACAAAAGATACTTAGATTTGATAGGAAAAAGCGTTAAAATCCCGATAGTTAATAGAAGTATTAAAATTATTGCTGATCATTATGCAGATCCAGAACAAGGTTCGGGAGCAGTTAAAATTACTCCTGCTCATGACTTTAATGATTACGAAGTTGGAAAAAGAAATAAACTAGAGTTAATAAATATTTTTCAAAAAAATGGAAAAATAAATAAAAATGGAGTTAAAGAATTTATAGGTTTAGATAGATTTGAGGCCAGAAAAATTTTAATTGCAAAACTTAAAGAAAATGGAAATCTTTTAAAAATTGAAAATATAAACAATAAAGTTCCTTATGGTGATAGATCAAATACAATAATTGAACCCTTGCTTACAGAACAGTGGTTTGTTAATGCAAAAAAATTGTCAAAAAAACCAATCGAAGTAGTCAATAAAGGTAAAACCTCTTTTTTTCCAAACAGTTGGTCAAAAACATTCTTTCAATGGATGAAGAATATTGAACCGTGGTGTATATCTCGTCAAATTTGGTGGGGCCATAGAATTCCTGCATGGTATGATGATAATGATAATATTTTTGTAGCGGAAAATGAAAAACAAGCTTTAATTCTAGCTAAGAAGAAAAATAAAAATAAAAATCTAAAATTAATTCAAGAAACAGATGTGCTAGATACATGGTTTTCATCTGCTTTATGGCCATTTGCTACACTAGGTTGGCCCGCTAAAACAAAAGAACTTTCAAAATTTTATCCTACGTCAGTTTTAGTTACCGGGTTTGATATAATTTTTTTCTGGGTTGCAAGAATGTTAATGATGGGAAATTACTTTAATAAGAAAACCCCATTTAAAAAAGTTTACGTTCATGCATTGGTAAGAGATGAAAAGGGACAAAAAATGTCTAAATCTAAGGGGAATGTTATAGATCCACTTGAACTTATTAAAGAATATGGAGCCGATAGTCTCAGATTTACTTTAATTTCAATGGCATCTCCAGGAAGAGATGTAAAATTATCAAAGGATAGGGTTACTGGTAATAGAAACTTTATAACAAAGATTTGGAGCGCTAATAATTTTTTAAAATTAAATAATTGTAAATTAGATAGAAATATTGACATTAAACAAATTAAGTCTCCAATAAATCAGTGGATTTTTAATGAATATACAAAAACTCAGAATTTGGTTTCTAGAAATATTGAAATTTTTAGATTTGATGAAGCTGCGAAACATGCATATCAGTTTGTGTGGCATTTGTATTGTGATTGGTATTTGGAATTTTTAAAACCAATTTTTAATTCCAAGAACAAGTTAGAAGTTAAAGAAGCTAAAATATTCGCTACATTTATGATGGCAAATATTTTAAGAATGTTACATCCATTTATACCCTTTTTTACTGAATTTGTATGGTCTAGCAATAGCTATAAAAAGGTATTTAAGAATGATCTAATCTCTTCTAATTGGCCAACTTATAAAAGTTTAAGAAAATTTAATCAAAATCAAATAATCATTAACGATATAATAGAGCTTATTTCTAATATAAGATCAACAAAAGCAGAGCTTAAAATTACTCCAAAGTTATTTTGTGATATATCATTTTCAAATAAATCAAAAAATCTCAAAAAAATAATTAATAAAAATTTGGATTTAATTAAACAAGTAGGTAGAATAAATGGTTTTATAAAGAATGAACAAAATAAAAAAAATGCTATTGATATACTTGTTTTAAAAGAAAAACTCACCCTGAGATTTAGCGAAGATATAGATATATCTTCTCAGAAAGAACAAATTTTGAAAAAAATAGATACTATAAAAAAACAAGTGTTAGGACTTAATTATAAGCTTAAAAATAAGGATTATGTCAACAAAGCCCCTGAAGAAATAGTTCTAAAAGACAAAAAATTGATAAAAGAATTAACTATTGAAGAAGAAAAATTAAGAAGTATTGTATTAAGTATTAATTAATTATGTCAAAGTTTAATAAAAAGAAATTACCTAGTCGTCATACATCCTTAGGACCAGATAGGGCACCTCATCGATCATTCTACTATGCGATGGGAGAAACAGAACAGGATGTTGCCAAACCTTTTGTTGGCGTTGTCTCAACTTGGAATGAAGCAGCTCCTTGTAATACAGCTTTAATGAGACAGGCTCAGTCTGTTAAAAAAGGAGTTAAAAATTTTGGGGGAACGCCAAGAGAATTTTGTACAATAACCGTTACTGATGGTATAGCCATGGGTCATGAAGGAATGAAATCATCTTTAATTTCAAGAGAAATTATAGCTGACTCTGCTGAGTTAACAGTTCGAGGACATTGTTATGATGCTTTGGTTGGTATAGCTGGATGCGATAAATCCCTTCCTGGGCTAATGATGTCTATGTTGAGATTAAATGTTCCAAGCGTTTTTATTTATGGAGGTTCAATTTTGCCAGGTAAATACAAAGGTAAAGATGTAACAGTGGTTGATGTATTCGAAGCTGTTGGAAAACATTCATCAGGACAAATGTCATCTGACGAACTTAGAGAATTAGAATTAGTTGCATGTCCTAGTGCAGGTGCGTGTGGAGGCCAATTTACTGCTAATACGATGGCATGCGTATCAGAAGCTATAGGTCTAGCACTTCCTTATTCAGCAGGAACCCCAGCTCCATACGAAGAAAGAGATAAATACGCTTATGAAAGCGGACAAACTGTAATGAACTTATTAGAAAAAGAAATAAAACCTAGAGATATTGTAACAAAAAAGTCTTTGGAAAATGCAGCAACTATTGTAGCCGCTACTGGAGGTTCTACAAACGCTGCTCTTCACCTTCCTGCTTTAGCAAATGAAATCGGTGTAAAATTTGATCTAATGGATGTAGCAAAAATATTTAAACAGACTCCTTATCTTGCTGACTTAAAACCTGGTGGAAAATATGTAGCTAAAGATATGTGGGAAGCTGGCGGTGTTCCAATGTTATTAAAAACTTTATACGAGGGTGGTTTTATCCATGGAGATTGTATGACAGTTACTGGAAAATCAATGAAAGAAAACTTAAAAAATGTTAAATTTAATAAAGATCAAAAAGTTTTAAGAGAATATAATAATCCTTTATCACCTGATGGAGGAGTAGTAGGATTAAAAGGAAATTTGGCACCAGAGGGAGCTATTGTAAAAATAGCTGGATTAAAAAAATTACAATTTACTGGTAAAGCAAGATGTTTTGATAACGAGGAAGATGCAATGAAAGCAGTTCAAACTAAAAGATATAAAGATGGAGACATAATCATAATAAGATATGAAGGTCCTCGAGGAGGCCCTGGTATGCGAGAAATGTTATCAACAACCGGTGCAATATATGGGCAAGGCAAGGGAGAAAAAGTCGCTTTGATAACTGATGGCAGGTTTTCTGGAGCTACTAGAGGTTTTTGCGTAGGGCATGTAGGACCTGAAGCTGCTTTAGGAGGACCAATCGCTTTATTAAAAAATGGTGATATAATTGATATAGATGCAAAAAAAGGAACTATAAACGTTAGATTAACAAAATCTCAATTGTCATTAAGAAGAAAAAAATGGAAAGCAAAAAAATCTGCTTTTGGCTCGGGTACCCTATGGAAATACGCTCAAACTGTGGGCCCAGCTTATTTAGGAGCCCCAACTCATCCAGGTAAAAAAAAAGAAGTTAAAGATTATTCCAAAATTTAATGAAGATTAGACCAGTTATTTTATGTGGTGGTGCTGGAACTAGATTGTGGCCAAATCTTAAAAAACATCAAGCTAAACAATTTATAGATTTTGGTGGGTGGACATTATTTGGCAAAACTTTAGAGAGAGTTAAAAGACCCTTATTTGATATACCTATAATCAGCACCAATTATAAATATCTTAAGGAAATAAAAAGAAATTTAAAAAAACATAAGGTTAAAAAATATAAAATTATATTGGAGCCTGCAAAAAAAAATACCGCTCCAGCTATCTTATCATCAGCTCTTTTACAAGATATTCCCGATAAACAACCTTTAATTTTTTTGTCAGCAGATCACTTATTAGAAAAAGTTAATAAATTTAATTATGCGATTAATAGAAATAAAAAATTTCTTAATAATGAGAATATTTTTATTTTCGGAATTAAACCCAATACTCCATCTAATCAATTTGGATATTTTATTAGTAAAAGAAAAAAAAACCTTAATAATGTTTCAAAGTTTATTGAAAAACCCAATCAAACAAAAGCCAAAAATTTAATTAAGAAAGGTGGATATTGGAACTCAGGGATTTTTCTTTTGAGAAAAGACTCATTAATAAATAACTTCAAAAAATATCAAAAAAAAATTTACTATAATACGGTATTAGCAGTTACAAAAAGTAAGCAAAGGAATAATATTTACTATTTGAATAAAAAAGCATTTATTAAAAATCCATCTAAATCTTTTGATTATGCGATTTTAGAAAAAACAAAAGCTATTTTTGCTATTAAACTAGATACACCTTGGTCTGATTTAGGTAGCTGGAAAGAAATACTTTTAATGTTTAGTAAAAATAAAAAAAAATATTATAAGAAAAAAAATATAAATTATAGACCTTGGGGTAACTACATAAACTTATACAATGGTAATAATTTTTTGGTAAAGGAGCTTAATATAAACCCAAATGGGATTTTAAGTTTACAAAAACATTTCCATAGATCAGAACATTGGTTGATAATTAAAGGTAAACCTAAAATAACCCTAAATAACAAAGTATTTATAAAAAAACCCAGAGAGACAATTTTTATACCTAAGGAATCTATACATAGAATTCATAACCCTAATAAAAAAATTGTAAAAATTATGGAAGTTCAGTTAGGAACAATATTAAAAGAAACTGATATTGTTCGATACAAGGATATTTATGGTCGAGCTAATTAATTTCTAATTCTATAGGCGTATGGTCTGAAGGTTTAATTTTTGATCTAGGATTTTTATTTATATTTATTGACGAAATGTTTCCAATTAAACTATTTGATAAAAGGAAATGATCAATTCTCATTCCATAATTTTTTTGCCAAGAACCTGCAAAATAATCCCAAAAAGTGTATTCTTGCTTAGTTTTATTTTTAAATCGATAAACATCTTTAAAGCCTAAGTTTATTAATTCACGAAATTTTTTCCTAATTTCTAATTTTCCTAGAGCATCATTTTCATATCTTTTGAAATCATAAACATCAATTTCTTCCGGAATTATATTAAAATCACCAGCAATAAGTATATTAGAATTATTAGAAATTTTTTTTTTTACATTAGAAATGAATTTTTTCAACCAATTTTTTTTGTAGATATATTTTTCAGTTTCTACTGGATTTCCATTAGGGACATAAATATTTATTAACTCCATTTTCTTTTTTTGTAATTGAATTTCTCCTGTAATTACTCTTGATTGTTTTAAATCATCATTTATAAAATTTTTGTTTATATTTGTAATTTCTGTTTTTGATATTATCGCTACACCATTGTAACTTTTCTGACCATACACATAGGAAAGATACCCGATCTTTTTAAATTCTTCGTATGGAAAGTTTTCATCTTGCGTTTTAATTTCTTGAAAGAGCACAATATCAGGACTAACTTGTTTGATATAATCTAATATATTATTGATCCTGGCCCTAACAGAGTTAACATTCCAAGATACAATTTTCATTAAACTGAAAATGAAATTCCGCAGCCACAAGAAGATAAGGCTTTTGGATTGCTTACTACGAACGACTCTCCGATCAGTTCTTTTTTAAAATCTATCGTTGAACCAGCTATAATTTCTAAGGAGGATTTATCTATTACTGTTTGATCAAATAAAATATCATCTTTATCTAATGTATTATCAACACTAAAATTATATTTAAAACCTGAGCAACCTCCACCTTGAACTGTTATTCTAAAATATTTTTTTCCTCCACTTTTAGTGACTTTTTCTATTTGGCTCTTAGCTCTATTGGTAAATTCTAATTTTTTTTCCATAATTATCTAGTATATAATCTATATAGTGACGATGCAAAAAAATTCAATTAAATCATTATCTAATTTAGCAGTTCCTTTGAAATCAAAAGGTAGGCTTTTCAAAGAAAAAAAAACACAACTAAGAACTGATTTTCAAAGGGATAGAGACAGAATTATACACTCAACGGCATTTCGAAGATTAAAACACAAAACACAAGTCTTCGTTAATACATCCGGCGACCATTTTAGAACAAGAATAACTCATTCACTGGAAGTAGCTCAAATAGCTAGAACTTTATCTAAGTTTTTTAATTTAAACGAAGATTTATGTGAGACTTTAAGTTTAGCTCATGATTTAGGTCATACTCCTTTTGGGCATGCAGGCGAGGAAGCTCTTAACGATTGTATGAAAAAATTTGGTGGTTTTGATCATAACGTTCAGACTATAAGAATAATAATATTTTTGGAAAATAGATATTATGAATTTAAGGGTCTCAATTTAACTTTAGAAACATTAGACGGTTTATTGAAACACAATGGTCCAATAAAAAATGTTACAAAATATAATAAAATTTTAGGTAAAAATTATTTTAGAAACAAAATAAATTTTTCTTTAAGCCCCTCATTGGAAGCGCAAATAGCATCTATTTCTGATGATATTGCTTACAATAGTCACGATCTTGAGGATGGATTAAAATCAAACTTATTTACATTAGATGACTTAAAAACAATTCCCATTTTAAAAAAAATTATTTTTAAACATAAAAAAATGATTAATAATTTTTCAATTGATTTAGTTATAAGGCAAGTTGTAAGAGAAATTATAAATGAAATGGTTAAAGATATAATAATTTCTACTAAAAGAAATATAAAATATTATAAATTAAAAGATTTAAATGATGTATATAAATGTAAATATTCTATTGTAACTTTTTCAAAAAAAATGAGTGAATTTGACAGAAAAATTAAAATTTTTTTAAGAAACAAAATGTATTACCATAAAAATGTTAAAAAAAAAACAAATCAAGGTAAATTCATTATTAATAAATTATTTTTATCTATAAAAAAGAATCCAAAGAGATATATAAATGTTAGTAAATATGATAAATCGAATATAGCTAGATCAATTTGTGATTTTATAGCTGGAATGACTGATAGATATGCAATAAATCTTTATAAAAAAAATAAATGAATATATTTGAATTATATCAAAAAAAAATTATCGCTTTAATTAGTAAAAATTCAAGGTTACTTAAATTAAATAAATTCAACGATTTTAAAGGTGTTACAGTAGAAATACCTCCATTAGATTTTAATTATGATTTGTCTTGCAATATTTGTCTTATTTTAGGAAAGACTAATAAAGTTGATCCCAAACAACTAGCACTTAAATTTAAAGAATTATTAAAAAACGATATAAAAGACTTTAATGAAATTGTAGTCGCTGGACCAGGCTTTTTAAATATAAGACTATCCAATGAGTCTTTAATAAACAATATTAATGAAATTATTAGTCTAAAAAAAACGTATGGTAAAAAAGAATCAAATAATAGTTACAATATTGAATTCGTTTCAGCTAATCCTACAGGTCCAATGCATATAGGACATTGCAGAGGAGCTATCTATGGCGACGTATTGGCTAATTTACTTAAATTTAATGGAAATCAAGTGACTAAAGAATATTATACAAATGATTATGGAACTCAAATTGTTAATTTTGTAAAGTCAGTATTTCTTAGAATAAGAGAAATTAAATATAAAGAAAAATTTATTACCTCAGACAATCTTTATCCTGGAGAATATATTATAGATATAGCAAAGAAGATCATTGATAATAAAAAACTCGAAACTTTTGATAACTTTCAAAAATCATATGAATTATTAAAAGTAGAATCTCTTAAAGGCTCAATGGAACTAATCAAAACAGATTTAAAAAAATTAGGAATAAAACATGATATTTTTTTTTCAGAAACCGATTTGGTTAATAACAGACTAGTTGAAAAAGCTGTGGATCAATTAAAAAAGAATAATTTTGTACAAGAAGGGTACTTAGAACCGCCAAGAGGAACGGTAGATAAAAATTGGAAAAAAACAAAAAGATTAATTTTTAAATCAACTCAATTTGGAGATGATACAGATAGAGCATTACAAAAAAATGATGGTAGCTGGACATATTTTGCGAATGATGTTGCTTATCATATGGATAAAGTCAAAAGAAATTATCAATATTTGATTAACGTACTTGGAGCTGATCATACTGGTTATACAAAAAGATTAACTGCTGCAGTGACTGCGTTATCCAAAAATAAAGTAAAATTAAATTGTAAAGTTTGTCAGCTTGTAAAATTATATAAAAATGGAAAACCTTTTAAAATGTCTAAAAGATCTGGAGATTTTGTATCAGCAAAAGATCTATTAAAAGAGGTTAATAAAGACTCTATTCGATTTATGATGTTGAATAGAAGCAATGATGTAGAATTAGATTTTGATTTTGACAAAGTTTTAGAAAAAAGTAAAGAGAATCCAGTTTTTTATGTTCAATATTCATTTGCAAGAATTAGTTCATTGTTCAGAAGTATAAATAAAAAACTTGAAGATGATATTAAATTGGATACCAAAGAAATAAATTTAAATGAACAGGAATTAAAAATCCTTAGAAAAGTTTTTGAATGGCCTAAGGTTATAGAAACTGCTTCTTTAAAATATGAGCCTCATAGAATTCCATTTTATTTATACGAACTTGCTACATTATTTCATGCTTATTGGAGCAAAGGTAATGAAGATTCAAATTTTAAGTTTGTACATGAAGGGAATATCAAAAGAAAAGAAGCGCTAGCTGTAATTTCAGTTGTAGCAATTGTTACTCAAATAGGAATGAAAATTCTTGGAGTTACTCTACCGGAAAGAATGTAGTGCAAAAAATTTTAAAGATATTTTCATTTTTTATTATCATAATGTTTTTTTATTTTGTTGTTACTTATTATTTGTCGACTACAAATGCAAAAAAGATAGAATTAAATAGAGCAAACGTTGAATTAAACCTTAAAAATAAACTGGAAAAAATACCTGTTTTAGAAAATAATACTGAAGATATAATCGAATTTAACTCTTCTTTTTCTGAAGAAATAAAATCTCCTGAGCCAAGAAAATTTTGGAATTTATTAAAAATCAAATGAAAAAAAAAGCTATTATAGTAAGTTTAAAGGGTTTTAATTTGTCAACAAATGAAAAAAATCTAATAAAAAATGAAAAACCCTGGGGAGTAATTCTTTTTAGACGAAATATAAAGTCATACAAACAAGTAAAAAATTTAACAAAAAATATTAGATTAGCTAGTTGTGATAAAAATTTTCCAATATTAATTGATGAGGAAGGTAAAACTGTATCGAGACTTAAGGGGTTAATAGATAATAACTTAACTCAAAAAATATTTGGTGATATTTTTGAAAAAGATCCATTGAATGGATTTAATATTTACAAAATTTATATAAATAGACTAACAAATTTTTTTAAAAAGATTGGAATTAATATAAACACTGTTCCAGTTTTAGACGTGATTAGAGATAAAAAAAACAAGATTATTGGAGAAAGAAGTTTTTCAAAAAATCAAAAAATAGTAAAAAGATTAGGCCAAATTTGTGTTCATCAATATAAAAAAAACAAAATAGGCACGGTAATCAAACATATACCGGGGCATGGATGTACTCCTATTGATACTCATTTAAAAATGCCTAAAGTTTCCTTAGATTTAAAAGAGTTAAAAAAAATTGACTTCTATCCTTTTAAAAGTAACAAATCTTTTTTTGCAATGACCGCACATATTTTATACTCACAAATAGATAAAAGGCATGTGGCAACTTTTTCAAAAGAAATAATTTCTAAAATAATTAGAAAACAAATTGGGTTTAAAGGAATTTTGATTTCTGATGACATTTCAATGAAATCTTTAAAATATGATTTGTTAACTAATGCTCAAAAATCACTTATTGCAGGCTGTAATTTAGTTTTATATTGTGCAGGAAATTATAAAGATTCTCTTAAATTAATTAGAAATATTCCATTTATTGACAAATTTACCGCTAAAAAAACATCAGAATTTTATAAATTTTTAAGATAAAATTGAATTATGGAATCAAAACAATCAAATCAAATATCAATAAATATTCCAAATTATAGTGGTCCATTAGAAACTTTATTAGAATTAGCCAAATCACAAAAAGTTGATCTAGCAGAAATATCTATTACTAAATTGGCTGATCAATTTTTAGATTACATAAAAGAAAATAAAGATTTAGACTTAGAATCTGCTTCAGAACATTTACTAATGGCTACTTGGTTAGCTTATCTTAAGTCAAAATTACTTTTACCTGAAGATGAAGACGATGATTTCAAAGCTTTAGAGGTTGCTGAAAAGCTTAAACTTCAATTAAAAAAACTTGAATTGATAAGAATATTGTCAGATCAAATGTTACAAAAGAAAAGACTAGGAGTACATATTTTTACGAGAGGTATGAAAGGAGGAATAAGATCTATAAAAACACCAATTTACAATATTTCATTATATGAATTATTAAAAACGTATTCAAATTTTCAAATGCAAAAAACATTTAAAAGCATTAATATACCAAAATTGCCTGTGTTCACTACTGAGGAAGCAATTAATCAAGTAAAAAAAAGATTTGATTTTATTAAGGACTGGAAAAATATCGATGATTTAATTCCAAAATATTATCTTGATAAAAAGATGAATAAAACTGGCAAAGCTGGTATATTATCAGCTGTATTAGAACTCACAAAGGAAGGAGAGATAATTATATCTCAAAATAAGATTTTTGATCAAATAAAGGTAAAGAGAAATTCAAAATGAAAAAAAAAAAAGTTAAAAATAACGTAATAAATTTTCCTTCTGGCAACACAAAACTTGAACGACAAGTTGAAGCAATACTTTTTTCTGCTTCAGAACCTTTAGATGTTGAAACTATCGAAAAAAGACTTCAAACATCAACTGATATATCCAAAATTCTAGAAAAAATTCAACTTGCTTACAAAAATAGAGGTTTCAATTTAGTCTGTATTAAAAATAAATGGTCTTTTAGAACCGCAGAGGATTTGGCCAAATTAATGTCACTTCAAAAATCCACTCAAAGAAAATTATCAAAGGCTACAGTAGAAACCTTGGCAATTATTGTATACCATCAACCCGTTACTAGATCTGAAATTGAGGAAATCCGAGGGGTATCTTTTGCAACAAATACTTTAGAAATTTTATTAGAACTCGATTGGGTAAGGCCGGCTGGTAGAAAAAGTGTTCCAGGCAAACCAATTCAATATGCAACAACTGAGAATTTTTTAAATCATTTTAATATTCAGAAATTATCAGATTTACCCACAATAGACGAACTCGGTTCAGCTGGTTTGATAGATACTTCTACAATAGATAAGTCAATTTTTGGTACAGGAAAATTTTTTAAAGAACAATCATTAAAAGATAATCAGCGTATTTATGACGATATCGAGGATGCAATAAATAAAGCTCCTGATACTGAAAAATAAAGATATTTATTTAACAGGGATTATTGTATATAAGTAATTTATGGGAAATATTGGTTGGACAGGAATTATAATTATCGCAATACTAGTTGTTATCCTTTTTGGAAAAGGAAAAATTTCAAGCATTATGGGTGATTTAGCTAAAGGAATAAAAAGTTTTAAGAAAGGCATGTCCGATGATGCCTCTGTTAAAGAAGATGATAAAAATAATTCTGATAGTTCAAACTCCGATAATAAATAATTCAAATAATGCCTCAAATTGGTTGGTTAGAGATTTTAGCTGTAGTCATCATTTCAATATTAGTGCTAGGACCAAAAGAGTTTCCAATAGCTCTAAAAAAAATAGGCTATTATGTCGGTAAATTAAAAAATACATTTGGAAATTTTCAAAAAGAAATCTCATCTGTTACAGATGACATAGATTTAGAAAAAGAAATTAATCAAAGTAAGAATAAATCAACAAAAGATAAATCTGATGGCTGAGTCTAACTCTTTTACCAGTCATTTTATAGAGTTACGTGCAAGATTAATTAAATCCATAGTTTTTATCTTAATAGTTTTTATTATATCTTATACTTTTGCTGAGCAAATATATAATTTTTTAGTTGAACCATATGCTAACGCAGTAAAGGATAAAGAAAATCCTAGACGATTAATTTTTACTGCTTTACATGAAACTTTCATAACTTATTTGAAAGTAGCTTTTTTTTCTGCAATTTTTATTGGAAGTCCTATTTTAATCATACAAATTTATAAATTTATAGCACCCGGTTTATACAAAAATGAAAAAAAAGCGATTTTACCTTACCTTGTATCAACACCAATACTTTTTTTGTTAGGAGGTCTACTTGTTTATTATCTTGTAATGCCCTTAGCAATAAAATTTTTTTTGTCATTTGAAACTGTTGGGTCAAATTCTAGTTTGCCAATTGAGCTAGAAGCTAAAGTAAATGAGTATTTATCGTTAATTATGCGTTTGATATTTGCCTTTGGAATTAGTTTTCAACTTCCAGTTTTGTTAAATCTGCTAGCAAGAGTTGGCGTAGTAAACTCTGATTATCTTAAGAATACAAGAAGATATGTAATAGTTATTATTTTTACAGTTGCTGCAATTTTGACTCCTCCGGATCCGATTACACAAATTGGTCTAGCCATACCTTTGTTATTACTTTATGAATTATCAATAATTACAGTTAGATTTACAGAAAAAAAAAATAAAAAAGAGAATTAAAAATGCATGATCTAAAAAATATTAGAAAAGATATAGATACTTATAAAAAAAAGTTTAAAGAAAGAAATTTAGACTTTGATATAAATCTATTTACCAGAATTGATAAACTTAATAGAGAGTTAATCAATAAAAAAGAATTACTTGAACAAGAAAAAAAAAAATTATCTAAGTCTAATGAAAAAATAAAACGTGAACAATCAAAAAGAATTTCTTTAGAGATTGAAAAAGTAATTATTGACCAAAAAGAAGCTCAAAAAAAAGTAAATGATTTGGTTCACAATTTACCAAATATAGCAGATGAGTCTGTCCCAGTAGGCAAAGACAGTAAAAATAACAAAATTATTAAAAAGAATGGGAATGAAATAAATTTTAAGTTTAAGGTTAAGTCACATATAGATCTAGGGTTAAAAAATTTAAATATTGACTTCGAAACTTCAAGCAAATTATCAGGAACAAGGTTTGTAGTTCTTCGAGATAAATTCGCTTTATTAGAGAGAGCTTTAATAAACTTTATGTTAGACACTCATATTAACCAATTTGAATACGTTGAAATTTCACCGCCTTTAATAGTTAATGAAAATGTTATGTTTGGTACAGGGCAACTTCCAAAGTTTGAAGAAGATCAATTTGAAATAAAACTAGATAATACTGAAGATAGAAAATTTTTAATCCCAACCGCTGAAGTAGTCCTAACCAATTTAGAGAGAAATTCAACGGTACGTATTGATGAATTACCTAAAAGATATGTTGCTGCAACCCCCTGTTTCAGAAAGGAAGCTGGTAGCTATGGAAAAGATACTAGAGGAATGATGAGACAACATCAATTCTATAAAGTTGAACTTGTGAGTATTGTAGAACCACAGAAATGCTTAATGGAACTAGATAGAATGCTAAATTGTGCTGAAGAAATTTTAAAAAAACTTGAAATTCCTTATCAAGTTGTTCTTTTATCAACTGGTGACATGGGATTTAGTGCAGAAAAAACTTTTGATATTGAAGTTTGGATCCCATCAGAAAAAAAATATAGAGAAATTTCAAGCTGTTCGTCTTGTGGAACATTTCAAGCTAGAAGAATGAAAGCTAAATACAAAACAGGCGACGTAACCGAATTTGTTGGCACCCTAAATGGTTCTGGTTTAGCTGTTGGAAGATTAATGATAGCTTTAATTGAAAATAATCAAAATGAAGATGGAACAATAACTATTCCAAAGAATTTAAAAAAATATATGAATAATTTAGATAAAATTTAATATTATTCACTTGTTAAAATAGCACTTTTATTATAATTATCCAATTATGGACAGCCAAGGTTTTGCACAATTCATACCATTAATTTTAATTTTTGTAATTTTTTATTTCTTTTTAATAAGACCACAGCAAAAAAGAGTTAAGGACCATAAAGCTATGGTAGCGTCTTTAAAAAGAGGAGATGAAATTATAACATCGGGTGGAATAATAGGAACTATAGACAAGGTTATGGAAGATGATCGAATAGAAGTGATAGTAGCTGAAAATGTAAAAGTTCAAATTATAAGATCAACTATAACTAGCTTACTTACAAAAGAAGAAATTAAAAAATAATTCTTTTTCGTGTTAAATTTTTCCAAAATAAATATTTTTTTTATATATTTTATTTTCTTATTTATTTCTTTTTTTTCAATTTTGAATTTCCAAAGTGAGAAAAATTTTTTTATTGATAAAAAAGTAAATTTGGGTTTAGATTTACAAGGTGGATCTTATTTATTACTTGAAATTGACTCATCGCCACTTATAAAGGAAAAAATTCAATCAAAAGTCATACCTTTAAAAACTCTATTAAAAGAAAATAATTTAGAATACTCAAATTTTAAGATTAATGATGATAGTTTAAGTTTTGATCTTAAAGATTTTGATAAATTTAATAATCTTTTTTTTAAAAAAAAAGAAAATTTTTTAAATCCATATATCAACGAATATAATTCGTTCGAATTAGATGTAAAAAAACCTAAAAATAATAATATTAAAATATTGTTTTCAAAGTATGGTTTAGTTTCAATAAATAATTCTGCTTTAAAACAATCTATAGAAATTGTTAGGCGCAGAATTGATGATGTAGGAACCAAAGAGCCAACCATACTACAAAGAGGAGAAAAAAGAATTTTAGTTGAACTACCTGGTCTTAAGGATCCAGAGCGTATTAAAGAACTATTAGGTAAAACTGCTCAATTAGATTTTAGATTGGTAAGAGATAATGATGAATTCGGAGTTGAAAAACTTATTTCTGAAACAGGTCAAGAATTATACGTGAGTAAAAGAATTATAATGAGCGGTGATAATTTAATGGATGCACAACCTAATTTTAACAATCAATCAAATGAACCTACTGTTTCATTTTCTCTCGATAGACTTGGTGCTCAAAAATTTGGTAGGACTACAACTGACAACGTTGGTAAACGTTTAGCTATAGTTTTAGATGGATCAATTATAAGCGCTCCATCAATAAACGAACCTATTACTTCAGGAAGTGGTATGATATCAGGAAATTTTTCATTTCAGGAAGCAACAGACTTAGCTCTGCTATTACGTTCAGGAGCATTACCAACTCCACTGGATGTTGTTGAAGAAAGAACAGTTGGTCCTGATCTCGGTGAAGACTCAATTCGTTCAGGAATTATTTCTTTAATAATTGGTTTTTTCTTAGTTATTATTTTCATGATTTTTAAATATAAAATTTTTGGATTAGTTGCCAATATTGCTCTTATCTCTAATTTGATAATGCTTGTTGGTATATTAACAATTTTAGAAGCAACACTTACTTTACCAGGTATAGCGGGAATTATTTTAACTGTGGGCATGGCAGTTGATGCCAATGTTCTAATATTTGAAAGAATAAGAGAAGAGCTTAAAACTGAAAAATCTATTGTACATGCTTTTGATATAGGCTATTCAAAAGCAAGAATTACTGTGCTAGACGCAAATATAACCACACTAATTGCTGCTGTAATTTTATTTATATTCGGGTCTGGCCCAATTAAAGGATTTGCTATTACACTTGGTATTGGAATTATAACAACTTTATTTTCAGCTTATTTTTTAGCCAGACATTTATCATCACTCATAGTTTTAAATAAAAAGGAAAAAGAAATTAAAATATAATGAGAAATATCGATTTTGTATCCAAGTTTAAATTTGCAAATACTTTGTCTCTTGTCTGCTTTGTATTAAGTATCTTATTTCTGTTATTTAAAGGACTTAATTACGGTATCGACTTTAAAGGAGGAACTTTAATTGAATTAAGAACAAATTCTGAAAAAGTTGGCATTTCTGAGTTAAGATCATCATTAAATTCTATGAATTTAGGTGATGTAAATATTAAAGAATTTGGAAAAAAAGGAGATTATCTAATTAAGGTTGAACAAAAGATATCTAATAGCAATGAACTAATACCTAAATTAAAAAAAACTTTAATAGAAAATATTAATTCAGAAATAAGCTTTAGACGTGTAGAAAATGTAGGACCTAAAGTTAGTGCAGAACTTTTAAAATCAGGAATTATTGCAATTTCGCTTTCATTGGCAGCTATGCTTTTTTATATTTGGATAAGATTTGAATGGCAATTTAGCGTTGGGTCAATTATAGCTTTGTTTCATGATGTGATAATTACTATTGGAATTTTTTCAATCCTATCATTAGAGATAAATTTATCAATCATTGCTGCAGTGCTTACAATAGTAGGTTATTCTATGAATGATACAGTCGTTATATATGACCGTATCCGGGAAAATTTAAGTAAATACACAAAACTTAATATTACCGAAGTAACCAATTTGTCTGTAAATGAAACTTTATCAAGAACTATAATCACATCAGTGACCACGTTACTGGCCTTAGTCTCTATTTTTCTTCTAGGTGGAGAAATACTCAGGGGTTTTTCTTTTGCAATGATATTAGGTGTTTTGATTGGTACCTATTCATCAATTTTTGTGGCTTCTCCTATCTTAAAATTTTTTAAAGTGAATTACAAAACTTTAGAAAAAAAAGAGGAAAAAATAGTTCCTTAGTTAATAAAGGTTTTGTGCCGCAACCATTGACAGCAACATTGGAAAAGAAAGCAAAGTGTTTGTTCTTGAAAATAGCATTGCTGTTTTCGCGGATTTAGCTTTTTCTTCAGGAGAACACTCTATCATTCCTAGAGCTTTTTTTTGATTTGGCCAAATTACGAACCAAACATTATAAGCCATTATTATACCAAGCCACATACCAATTCCTATTGCTGTGGTTTTAGGATTATCACTTCCTATTCCTAAAATCATCGCTTGATGAACATATCCTTGTAAGTAAGACACAATTAAACCAGTTATTATTGTACCTAAAGCAGCCCATCTAAACCAAAATAATGCTTTAGGGGCTATAACTTTACCTATTGCAGGCTTCTGATCGTCTGGGATATTTGGCATCGAAGGAATTTGAACGAAATTAAAATACCATAATAAACCTATCCACATTATTCCAGTAAGGACATGTAAATATCTAAAAAACCAGCTAAAAAAATATCTATCAAAAACAAATCCATCTCCACCATAATGTAAACCTATCAGAAGAAGTATAGCAATAACTAGAGATACGTGAACAGTTTTAGAGAGAGATTGTAATATTGATGTCATAAAGTTTTATATCATATTTTTCATGTTTAGGCAGTTTTTTTCATACTTGAATTGTTCAGTAATTCTCTTAAAAACTTGCCAGTATAACTGTCTTTTACCTCAGATACTTTTTCTGGAGATCCTTCGGCAATTATAGTTCCTCCATTTACACCACCTTCAGGACCCATATCAATTATATGATCAGCGGTTTTTATTACATCTAAATTATGTTCAATTACTACCACGGTATTTCCGGTATTTGCAAAAGCCTGAAGAATTTCTAAAAGTTTTTTAATATCATGTGAGTGGAGCCCTGTAGTAGGTTCATCTAATATATATAAAGTCCGGCCAGTAGGTCTTTTGGAAAGCTCTTTAGCCAATTTGATTCTTTGAGCTTCTCCGCCAGATAGAGTAGTAGCTTGTTGACCAATTTTCATGTATCCCAAACCAACGTGTTTTAAAGTAATTAATTTAGATTTTATGTTTTGAATATTTTCAAAAAAAACACACCCTTCGTCAACAGTCATATCAAGAATATCTGCAATATTTTTATTTTTAAAGCGAATTTCTAGTGTTTCTCTATTGTATCTAGCTCCTTTACAAGTGTCGCAAGGAATAAAAACGTCTGGTAAAAAATGCATCTCATAAGTAATTACACCATCACCTTCACACGTTTCACATCTTCCACCTTTAACATTAAAAGAATATCTTCCAACTTTATAACCTCTAGCTTTAGACTCTGGTAAACCAGCAAACCATTCTCTAATTGGCCCAAAGGCTCCTGTATAAGTGGCTGGATTTGACCTTGGCGTTCTCCCTATGGGAGATTGATCAATATCAATAATTTTGTCTATCAGCTCAGTGCCTTTAAACCCTGTAAAAGCCTTAGGTACTTTTCTACTTTTATTTTTATTAAGCATTAAGTTAAAAGCATTATAGAGAGTATGTAATATCAATGTTGATTTTCCACTTCCAGATACACCCGTAACACAGGTAAAGGTGCCAACTGGTATTTTTAAATTTACTTTTTTTAAATTATTCCCACTGGCGCCATTAATTTCTATATGTCTGCCATTTTTTGCTTTTCTTCTTTTTCTCGGAATTGAAATAAATTTTTTACCTGATAAATAATTACCTGTTATACTTTTTTCATATCTTATAATTTCATCAACACTACCCTCAGCAACTATTTGTCCTCCATTAAGACCTGCCTCAGGACCAATATCTATTATATGATCAGAGTTTTCCATTGTTTCAATATCATGTTCCACGACAATTACTGTATTACCTAAGTCTCTTAATTTCTTAAGAGCAGTAATTAATTTTTTATTATCTCTTTGGTGCAATCCTATTGAAGGTTCATCTAATACGTATAAAACACCTGTCAAGCCAGAACCTATTTGAGATGCTAATCGAATTCTTTGTGATTCTCCCCCTGATAAAGTTCCAGATTCTCTTGAAAGAGTTAGATAGTTTAATCCAACATTGAGCAAAAAATTGAGCCTATCATTTATTTCTTTTAAAATATGTTGTGCTATTTTGTTATCTCTTTCATTTAAAACGTTTGTTAAACTTTCAAACCACTTCTGAGCTTCATCTATGGATTTTTCAGTTATCTCACTTATATTAAGAGAGTTTATTTTGATACAAAGGGCTTCATCTTTAAGTCTCATGCCTTTGCACTTTTCACAATTTGACTCACTTTGATATTGAGAAATTTCCTCTCGTTTCCATTCGCTGTCGGTTTCTAGATAACGTCTTTCTAAATTATTTACGACTCCTTCAAAGGTTTTTTTAGTTGTGTATGAGTCATATCCATCATCATAAAAAAATTTAATTTCATCTTCATCAGAACCAAATAATATAATATCTTGAATTTTTTTAGGAATTTTTTTCCATTTTTCAGAAAGAGAAAATTTATAGTGTTTAGCTAGCGACGCAAGTGTCTGCGCATAATACATTGAAGTAGATTTTGACCAAGGATCTATTGCACCATCTTGTAAACTTTTATTAGTATCAGGTACTACTAAGTTCGGATCAACATTCAAATTATGGCCTATACCCTCACATTCTTCGCAAGCTCCAAAAGGAGAATTAAAAGAAAATAATCTGGGCTCGATTTCTTCTATTGTAAAACCACTTTCTGGGCATGAAAATTTTGATGAAAATGTTACACTTTCTAATTTTCTATATTTTTTGGGTAATGTTTCATTTTCGTATTCAACTATTAATAAGCCATTAGAAAGATTCACTGCTGTTTCTACACTGTCTGCAAGTCTATTTCCAATATTTGAGTTTAAGATTATCCTATCAACAATTATAGAAATATCATGCTTTACTTTTTTGTTTAAGTTTGGAAAATCATCAATTTCAAGGTACTTCCCATCAACTTTTATTTTTGAAAAACCTCTTTTTTTATAATTTAAAATTTCTTTTTTATATTCACCCTTTCTACCTCTTACAATAGGCGACAATAAATATATTGTTGAATTTTTAGGTAATTTTTTTATTTTATCTACCATCTCACTTATCGGTTGAGAAACAATTGGTTTACCTGTAAACGGCGAGTAGGGAATTCCTACTCTAGCAAATAATACCCTCATATAATCATAAATCTCAGTCACAGTTGCTACCGTTGACCGAGGGTTTTTAGATGTATTTTTTTGTTCAATAGAAATTGCAGGACTTAAACCTTCTATAAAATCAACTTTAGGTTTTTTCATTTTATCCAAAAATTGTCTAGCATAAGATGAAAGACTTTCGACATATCTTCTCTGTCCTTCAGCATAAATCGTGTCAAAGGCTAATGATGATTTACCTGATCCAGATAGACCTGTAATGACCACAAATTTCTCTTTTGGAATTTCTAGAGAAACGTTTTTTAAATTGTGTTCTTTAGCGCCTTTTACAACGATTTTTTTCAA
>CENP01237563.1_pt1 | contig 25486 bp, 28 predicted proteins | sample 361281 | NCBI WGS metagenome assembly CENP01 (sample SAMEA2591122, study PRJEB7988) | marine metagenome | biome: marine biome (ENVO:00000447); feature: deep chlorophyll maximum layer (ENVO:xxxxxxxx); material: saline water (ENVO:00002010), including plankton (ENVO:xxxxxxxx) | depth 70 m | reverse complement strand
AAATGATGACTCTTTGGAAAGAGCTTCTTGTTGATTTACAATTAAAATAGGTTTATCATAACTTGATTTAGAATCTTGAAAACGCTTAAATTCTTCTCTTGTAAGAACCTCTTTAGGATTTTGAAGGCTTCCAGTGGCCTCCAAAATATGATCAGAAGGCACTGTTATATTTACCTCATAATCACCAAATTCTAATGCAAATTCACCATTCCCCCAAAATTGGTAATTCTGCCATCCCTCTACATCGTTATAAACACAAAGTCTAGGGAAAAATTGAGCTATTGTGTATACTTTATTTGAATCATTTTCAAAAGTTTCATATCCGGAGCGTCCGCCATAATCCATTCTATTATTTATATTATAACACCACTTGATTTTGAATTCAAAAACTTGTCCTGGAGCAATTGCTTCAGGTATATCAATTCGCATCATTGTTTGATTTATATTGAAAGAAAGTGGTTTGTTATCAAGATCACGAACCCAATCAATATTAAAGCCTCCATCAAAATTATCTTTTACAAAATTTCTGACAAAAGATGATGATCCTTGTGTTATTGAATTTCCAGAACTATTTTTTTCTAGGTTAGGGGCATCTTTCTTTCGTATATTTTGATCTAACTGAAGCCATAAATATGTGAGCTTATCTGGAGAATTGTTATGATATTTAATGGTTTCTTCCCCATAGAGCCTACTATTAAGATCATCCAATTCAATGTCCATTTTATAATCAACTTTTTGTTGATAATATTCAACTCCTGGTGCCCCAGAAGCGTTATGGTATTTGTTTGGATCAGCAAACTGATCGTATAATTGCCTAAATTTATTTTTATTACTATGCCCTTTTTGAACTTGAGCATTAATCATAAAAGATGCGAATAACAAGTAGACGAGGGGATTTATAATATTAAAATTAAATTTTTTCATAATCAATTATTGTTATTTTTTAAGTTAGAATCGTTAATATACATAAAAGTAATTTTCATCTTAATTTAAAGAAAATCTTATCATCTTATTTTCTGAATGCAATAAAAAACTTTTTCTTTTGTTACCATTCTTAAAGTGAATAATATTTTGCTGATCTTCAAAAAGACTAAATAAAATTGTATTTTGAACGGTTATGATTTTGGGTGATATTGTCCCTTCAATTTCCATATAACACTGAAGTATATCATTTTTGTATTCCTTACCAAGGAAAGAATAGTTTTTCCAATCTTGATCTATTCGAATCTTTAAGGTCTTTTTTAAAATATCTTCTAAAGCTAGATCTATTTTTTTTGAATTAGAATCTGGATAGAGTGTCAATTTAGGATTGTCAAGCTGTAATAAAAGCTCAATATCATCAATAAACAACTGACTTGTAATTTGAAGGGAACTCTTTTCTTTTTTATAAACTAAATTAGTTGTGCTAACATAAAACTTGTGATCATCTTGATTTTTAGAAAGAAATGTGAGAAATAGAAATAAAATAGATGGGAAAAATGGCATGTTTTAATAGTTAGTTACTATTCATTGTATTGAATATTTTTAAAATCTTTGCTCTTATTAATCAAATAGTCAATTAATTGAAATTGTTTTTCTTGTTTTAATAATGTGCCAGTAGTTAATTGCTCATCAACATATTCTAAAAACCCTACAACTTGTTCCGAGGTTAAATCTAAATCTTTTTCAAAAAAAGTATTATCAAAAACTAATGGTAATATTTCACTTGGCTTCAATCGAAGTTGTTCTTCTACTGTTTTATTTGAAAAAGCTTTGGCCAATAACTTTGCAATATTTACAAAATCAATTCCATTTGAAATTACTCGATCCCTAATAGCTTGATTCTCTAATTTAGATGACTTGTCAGTTTCATAATCAAAACCTTTGAATTCTTCTTCTTTTAAATCTAAAAATTTTTCGACATCTTCTGTTGTTACGACTACCTCTTTGAGTTCATTTATATTTTCATTAACTGAAACAACTAAGCGATTCTTTTTCAAAATTTCTGATGTTATTTTTACAGCTCGAATTTGGTATTGGATTGAAGAAAAAATAATATTATCACCTTCCGCTACCTCTATCTCAAATTCACCGTCGCTGTTAGTAATTGTGTTAATTTGAGCTGTATTATTTACTACGTTAGCTGCTACTACCTTAGTGTTCTTATAAAGAAGCTGACCTTTTATTATCTTTCTTTCTTGTCCAAAAACAAGAAATGAAAATAAGAGATAAAACCATAAAAAAAATGTATTTTTCATATCATAAAGATAGTTTTGTAGGTTGAGATAATACACTATTAGTTGTTAATTTTTTAATAATGAAATTTAAGGTTTTAGAAATTGAGGCAAGTATGACATATCCCTTAAGACATGAACTACTTAGAAAAGGTCAGCCATATAAAAGTTGTTTTTTTGATTATGATGAAGCAAAAGAAACTATTCACCTTGGAGCTTTTCATTCTAAAAAGCTGATTGGTATTCTTAGTGCATTTCAAAAAACACTTCCACAAAATATTGATCTTAAGGCAGTCCAGTTAAGAGCTATTGCAGTTGAACCTACTTTTCAACGTAAAGGTATTGCATCTATGCTGATCAAGCATGCTTTACAAAAAATCATATTGAATCAAAGTCCAGATTGTATTTGGCTAAATGCGCGCGTGCAAGCAAATACACTATATCTTGAGAATGGTTTTACACCAATTGGAGAATCATTTGAAATTAAATCTATAGGTAAGCATCAACGTTTCATTAAATACATTTGCAATGAGAGATAAATTATTTATTCTAATAATTTTAATTTTTGTTGTTCAAAACCTAGGAGCACAAAATGAACTAAGATTTTCAAGAGCTACATTGATGGGACAAAATGACCCTGAAATTTACAGTAAATCAAATGGTTTAATTCCTCAGGTTGCGGACGCTTTTGAAAAAATGAGAATAGCAGCTCTAATGGCCGGCTTTGATATTAAAATTGTTTCAGCATATCGGTCATATGATCGTCAAACTGCTATTTGGAATAGGAAATTTAAAGCCAATAAAAGTAAAGGATTAAGCCCTGAAGAAAATATTAAAAAAATTATTGAATATTCTACTCTTCCAGGAACTTCAAGACATCATTGGGGAACTGATATTGATATTATAGATGGATTTAAACCCAGAAAAGGAGATTTATTACTTACAGAAAAATTTCACGGGAACGGACCTTATGCTCCATTAAGACTTTGGTTAGATAAAAATGCCGCTAAATTTGGATTTTTAAGACCATATACAAATGATTTTGAAAGAGAGGGCTTCAAATACGAACCCTGGCATTACAGTTATGCCCCATTAGCCATTCCAATGCTGAAGTCCTATTTAAAGCTAGATTTAAGTCGTCTTTTAATTCCTCAAACCCTTGAGGGAAGAGACCATATTAGCCCCGCTTTTCTAAACAAGTATATTAGGGAAAACGTGTTAGGTATATCATCAAGTTTAAAGTGATTATAAAGAACTAAAAGAATATTCTATTACTTTGTAAATCATCTAATAAAAATCGGATGCATATCATCAATTGTATGTTCACTGCTATATTTATATCCATCTACTGAGAATGAAAGAATATCTTCTATATTAGATGCACTAAGATTTATAAGATGACGTGCCATCATTCCACGTGCTTTTTTAGCAAAAAAAGAAATTATTTTAAGATTACCATTTTTAAAATCCTTAAACTCCGGGCTTACTATTCGATTATCAAGTAAGTCTGTATCTATTGCACTGAAATATTCCCTACTGGCCAAATTAACAATTAACTCAGCTTCTTTTAACTCACTTTTAAGTTGGGTTGTTATTTTATTTTTCCAAAAAGAATAAAGATTTTTACTAGAACCTATGTTGATTTTTGTTCCCATCTCTAAACGATATGGCTGAATTTGATCCAATGGATTTAATATACCGTACAAACCTGATAAGATTCGAAGTTGACTTTGCATTTGATCAATTTTTTCTTTAGGTAGATTATATGGGTCTAATCCTTTATAAACATCACCCATAAATGTATAAATTGCAGCTCTACTATTTTGTTGATCAATTTCTGAGCTAGCAAAATTTTGGTTACGTTTCCAATTTAAATCAGCCAATTTCTCTGAAATACTCATTAATTCTTTAAGAGATTTTGGAGATTTTTCCCTTAATAAAGAATTGATAAAGATTGCCTCCTTAATAAATTTTGGTTTAGTTACTCGTTGTGTTGGCATTGAACTTTTTAATTCGAGAGACTTCGCCGGAGAAATTAGTATCTTCATAATCTATAATTTTAAAAACTAAAATTACGAGCTTTTAAATCTTTATCCAAGTATGATAACTTGTACTATTATATTCTAATCTATAAATTCTTCTGTTGAACGTATTGTCGCCATTTTTTTAGAGTATTATTTAGGTCTTCAGGCACTGGAGAAATAAATTCCATGCTCTCACCAGTGTGAGGGTGAATAAAGCCCAATGTTTCTGCATGTAGCGCCTGACGGGGTAATAATGAAAAGCAGTTTTGAACAAACTGACGATATTTTGTAAAGTTAGTACCTTTTAATATAGCATTTCCACCATATCGAGAATCATTAAATAAAGTATGTCCAAAATATTTCATGTGAGCTCTGATCTGATGAGTTCTTCCTGTCTCTAATTGGCATTCCAAAAGAGTTACGTAACTAAAACGTTCCAAAACTTTATAATGAGTTATTGCTTCTTTCCCCTGGGAATTATCCTCGAAAACAGTCATTTGTAACCTATTTTTTGGATGGCGTCCAATGGCTCCTTTATAGGTTCCTGAATCTTCTTGAAAATTACCCCAGACTAATGCAATATACTTTCTCTTTGAGGTTTTATCAAAAAATTGTTTTGCTAGTTTTGACATAGCAGATTCTGTCTTAGCAACAACTAACAATCCACTTGTATCTTTATCAATACGGTGAACTAGCCCTGGTCGATTATTAGAATTTTTTGGTAATTTTTTAAAATGGTGTAATAAACCATTTAATAAGGTCCCTGAATAGTTTCCATGACCAGGATGAACAACCATCCCAGCGGGTTTATCTACTACAATAACAAACTTATCCTCATAAATAATATTTAAGGGAATATCCTCAGATATAATTAGATTTTCATAGGGTGGATGTGAAAATAAAACTTTGACTTGATCTCCACCTTTAACTTTATAATTAGACTTCACTACTTTATCGCCAACATAAATACTACCTGATTTTGCTGCTTGTTGGATTTTATTCCGAGTTATATTTTCAATACGAGACATTAAAAATTTATCAACCCTAAGCGGTGACTGACCCAAATCTGCAATAAAGGAAAAGTGCTCATAAAAAGAATCAGTGGGAAAAATCTCCTTCAAGTTAGATTTATCGTTTTCCATTCCCTAAAACTAAATCTATTTTACTAGCCCTAGACAATATATCTCCTGGCATAATCTTCTTTCCTTCAAAACGAATCTCAAGAACCATATCTTTACCAATATTATCTATATATGTCAATTCACCAACTTCAAAACCAGAGGACTTAATAATTGACTCAGCATTTCGCTTAGTGATCTGAATTATATTAGGTACAGTGGCTGTTCGAAAGCCCGAAGGATTGACAGTGAAGTAAATCATCCGTTTTTCTTTTACTTCACTTCCAGCTGAAGGTAAATGAGAAATTACAGTTAATGGTGGTCTTTTTGGATCAAAACTTGAAGAATCAATTACCTCAAAGCGTAAATTTTCATTCTCTATTATTTTGGGTAATAAATCAATTTCAACGCCTTCAAAATCTGGAACGTTTTGATATTTGTTATGATTGGTATAAAGATGAAGGCCCAATGAAATAAAAATAAACAACAAAACAGTAGAGAGGATTACATAAAAAAGATGTCTATAAAATGATATATTTAATAAAAATCGTAAAAAATTCATCCTGTTAATTAGTAAGTAAAGATAATAAAACCTAAGCTTTTTGATTGCTTTGAAATGATATACCTTTGTAAAGAAGTGAAAATTATGAACAGAAAAAAAGTTGGTGTCGTTTGTGGAGGATATTCCTCTGAGCATAATATTTCGCTTCAAAGTGGCGAAAATGTTTACTCGGCGCTTGATAGAAAAAAATGGGAGGTTTTTTTGATTGTCTTAACTGAAGAATCATGGACTGCAAAAGACGATTCAAGTAATATTTATAATGTTTCGAAAGGAGATTTTTCACTTCAAAGATTGAATACCTCAATCCAGTTGGATCTAATTTTCAATCTTGTTCATGGTTCCATTGGAGAAAATGGGCAGCTAGCGGCCTTATGGGAGCTTTTAGGAATTCCTCACACCAGTTGTGATAATTATAATGCATCCTTGACCTTAAATAAAAGGGATTGTCTCACCGTTTTAAGAGAATGGAATGTCTCAACTGCAAAATATTATACTCTTGATAAAGGTGATAAGCTTGACCCTGATAAAATAATTGCCTGCGTAGGCCTTCCATGTTTTGTAAAAGCTAATAGAGGAGGAAGTAGCTTTGGAATATTTAAAGTATTTGAAGAAAATGATTTAATTAAATCTATAGAAAAAGCTTTTAATGAAGATTCTCAACTGATTATTGAGAGTTTTTTAGATGGTCGCGAATTTTCTGTAGGTACTGTAGAAATTGATAATAATATAATTGTTCTTCCTATCACTGAAATTATTACAAACAATAAGTTTTTTGACTTTTCAGCTAAATATGAAGGACAGTCAGAAGAAATTACTCCAGCTATTATTTCTAAAAAATGGAAAAAAAAGTTAGATGAATTATCAAAAAAGATTTACTCAAAATTAGGCTTGAAAGGCATTGTTAGAAGTGATTTTATTGTTATCGATGGAGTGCCACACATTCTAGAAATTAATTCAGTCCCTGGAATGACAGCAAAAAGTATTATTCCAAAACAGGTAAAAGCATTTGGTTTGGATCTATCCGAATTTTTGACTAAGATCTTGTTACAAATAGATCACTCCCAAAAAGTAAATTCAATATGAAAAGATATGTATTTCCTGGTTCTTTTGATCCTATAACCTTAGGGCACCAAGACATTATTCTTAGAGCTTTACCAATGTGTGATGAGTTAGTAATTGCAGTTGGAGAAAATTTAGACAAGAAATACCTATATAACTTAAAAGAAAGACTTGGTTTTATTAGTGAGACCTATTTTAATCAAAATAAAGTTAGAGTAGAATCATTTAATGGTTTGACTATTGACTTTTGTAAAAAGGTTCAAGCTACTGCTATCATAAGAGGACTTAGAAACCCAGCTGACTTTGAATTTGAAAAAAGTGTTGCACAAATGAATAGAAGACTATCTGGTATTGAAACACTTTTTTTATTAACTGCGGCCGACTATTCATATATCAGTAGCAGCATGGTAAGAGAAATTATAAATCATAAAGGTGACTACTCTTCTCTAGTACCTGATGCAGTTAAAAACAGTAGATAAATTATTTTATTTCCTCAAGTACAATTTTAATATTTTCGTAAGCATTTTGCATTAAAATAGGGATTTCAGCTTTAGTTTTCCAAACTGCCAATTGAATATTTTCCTCTATTTGAGGTACTAAACGACCAGTAAAATTTGTTTCCATCAAGAACCAATGAGTTTTCTTAATTTTATATTTGCCATTTGCGTTATAAACATGGTAAGTTATTGGTAGAGGTTTCTTAATAAATAAATCACCAACTCCTGTTTCTTCTTGGACCTCTCTGATAGCAGCTGTAATTAAAATTTCTTTTTTTTCTATTTTTCCCTTAGGAAGATCCCATTTGTTATTTCTATATATAAATAAAATTTTTTCATCTTTATGCTTTACTAATCCACCTGCAGCTTCAACACAAGAGAAAATTTTCAATAGATACTTTTCGAATTTTTCAGGCTTTGAATGATATAAATTAACTTTAGAAACTGATTTATCTTTAAGAGCTTTTATTATTGATTTTGAATTTGCATACTTAAGAAAAAATAAAGGGGTGCTTTTTGAGTTCTTATTCAAGTCTGATGTGAAATCAAGGAGCTTCTGATTATAAAAAACTTTATACATTTGTGTATGGTAATAAATAAAAATATAGCATATCAAACCGCTCTAAATCTTTTACAAATTAATGCAATTAAATTGAATCCAAAAAATCCATTTATTTGGACAAGCGGATGGAAATCTCCAATATATTGTGATAATCGAATTATACTTTCTCATCCAAAGATCAGGAATTTTTTATCCCAAACTCTTGCAGAGAAAATAAAAAAAGATTTTAAAGGTTTATATATTATTGCAGGAGTCGCAACAGGAGCTATTGGAATAGGAATGCTAGTCGCCCAAAAACTTGATTTACCTTTTATATATGTCCGCCCTCAACCAAAAAATCATGGTCAAAAAAATCAGATTGAGGGTCAATTAATAAAAGGAGAACGCGTATTAGTCATTGAAGATTTGATTAGCACAGGAAAAAGCAGTTTAAATGCTGTTAAAGCTCTAAAAGAAAATGGAGCTGAAATATTGGGAATGATGGCTTTATTCACCTATGGATTTTCTATTGCTGAGAAAGCATTTGATAAAGCTGGTGTACAATTACAAACCCTTTGTGATTATCAAAATTTGATTTCAACAGCATTAGAAAAGGGTGAAATTTCTGAGTTGCAATCAGAAAACTTAAAAAATTGGAGGAAAAATCCAGAAATCTGGAGTCCTAAAGTTCATTAGAATTATAGTTAATCCGTATCTGGTTGCTAGTTTTTTTTAATAATTTCTTATCATCAGTTTCTATTATTAAATTACCTCCAGCTGTAACTCCTAGTAACTTGCCTTTAAATATATTTGATTTACTCTTAAAAGAAATCTTTTTGTTTAAATTCCAAAGTTGTTGATTGTAATTATTCAGTAGAGTGTCTGAATTTCCAAAATTAGTTTTATATAAAGCTTCATATAGATTTGGTATAAGGGCATTTAAAAAGTGTTTTTGATTCCATGTTTTACCCGATACTTTTTTTAATGAAGTTGCGTTTGGAAAATCATTAAATGAATTCTGGTTTAGATTTAAGCCTACTCCAATTATGGAAGCTTTAAGTTTACCATTTTTAAAAAAATTCTCAATTAGAATTCCTCCAACTTTTTTACCACATGACAAAATGTCGTTTGGCCATTTAATTGAAAGTTTAGGAATACCAAGTCCGTCTAGTGAATTGGTAATTGCAAGAGAAACTACAAGACTTATTAAAAAAGGATTAGAAATATAAATATTCTCGAAGAGACGGAAAACACTAAAGGTTAGGCTATCTTGGGCGGTAGAAATCCATTTATTTTTTTTTTGGCCACGACCTGATGTTTGATTTATTGCCCAAACTAAATCGCCATCTGAAAAATTTTGTGCTTTGTATTTTTTTTTCAAAAAAGTATTTGTGGATGGAGTGGCATTAAGTTTGATTATTTTAAAATAGCTCATAAAAAGACAATCTATACGACTGAAAAAGTAATAAATTTGTATAAAATAACATTGCTTAATGGTAGACAAAAAAGAAAGTATTAATTTACTTTTAAATGAAATCATCCTAGGAATTGAAAACGTCAAGGGTGAAGACATTCACAAAATGGATCTCAGGGAGATTGAAAACACACCTTGTGAGTTTTTTATAATTTGTAGTGCAAACTCAAATACCCAAGTTTCAGCAATTGTTAATTCAATAAAAAAAACAGTTAGTAAAGCGTTAAAAGAAAAGCCTCTTCATACCGAGGGTCTTGAAGTAGCAAAATGGGTTTTGATTGATTATATAAATGTTGTTGTTCATGTATTTCAAAGACAAACTCGCGAATTTTATAATATTGAAGAATTATGGGGTGATGCAAAAAGTACCCAAATTGTTTCGAACTATTAAAATAATATGAAAGAAGAAAAAAAACCAACCCAACAAAAATTTAATATTTACTGGATTTATGGTGCCATTATTTTTGTTTTGTTAGCCCTCAGTCTTTTTGGAGGTAACGATTGGCAAACTATGAATAAAACTAATATTTCAAATTTTGAAAAGTTTTTAAATAATGGAGATGTAAGTGAAGTCATTGTAATTCGAAATAAAAGCAGTGTTCGTGTTACACTAACTCCAGAGGCACTAAGTAAAAGCGATCATCAAGGAATAGCTTCAAAAAATATTTTAGGTCAAGAAAATATTAGTGGCCCCCATTATCAATTTGAAGTTGGTAGCTTAGAATTATTTGAAGAAAAACTAGAAAAAGCAAGAAATAAGGGGATTCCCTTCCGTCTTGAATTTATAACTGTAGAAAATCGATGGATGGATACCTTAATAGGCTTTTTACCTATCATTATTATCATTGGTGTTTGGATTTTCTTAATGAGAAGAATGTCTGGTGGAGGTGCAGGAGGACCGGGAGGTCAAATTTTTAGTATAGGTAAATCAAAGGCTAAACTTTTTGACAAAAATACAGATGTTAAAACTACTTTTAAAGATGTAGCTGGTCTGGAAGGAGCCAAAGAAGAGATACAAGAAATAGTAGATTTTCTTAAGAATCCACAGAAATATACTATTTTGGGTGGAAAGATACCAAAGGGAGCTTTATTGGTAGGCTCACCAGGTACAGGAAAAACTTTACTAGCTAAAGCCGTAGCTGGAGAAGCAAAAGTACCTTTCTTTTCCCTTTCAGGTTCAGACTTTGTAGAAATGTTTGTAGGAGTTGGGGCTTCAAGGGTAAGAGATTTATTTAAACAAGCAAAAGATAAGTCACCATCAATTATTTTTATCGACGAGATAGATGCAATAGGAAGAGCTAGGGGAAAAAGTAATATGACTGGTTCTAATGATGAGCGTGAAAATACTTTGAATCAACTTTTAACTGAGATGGATGGTTTTGGAACAAACACCAATGTTATTGTTATTGCAGCAACTAATCGTGCAGATGTTCTTGACAAAGCACTTATGCGAGCAGGTAGATTTGATAGGCAAATTTACGTAGATCTTCCTGACTTAAATGAAAGAAAGGAAATTTTTAAAGTTCATTTAAAACCGCTAAAAACAATTAAAACCCTTGATATTGACTTTCTAGCTAAACAAACACCTGGATTTTCTGGTGCTGACATAGCTAATGTTTGCAATGAATCTGCCTTGATTGCAGCAAGAAAAAACAGGAAATCAGTTGGAAAACAAGATTTTTTAGATGCGGTTGATCGAATCATTGGTGGTTTAGAAAAGAAAAATAAAATAATAACTCCCGAGGAAAAAGAAACTATTGCATATCATGAAGCTGGACATGCCATAATAAGTTGGTTACTTGAGCATGCTGCCCCATTAGTAAAGGTAACTATTGTTCCTAGAGGGCAATCCTTAGGAGCAGCATGGTATTTACCAGAGGAAAGACAAATTGTAAGAACAGAACAAATGTTAGACGAAATGTGTGCTGCCCTAGGGGGTCGTGCGGCTGAAAAAGTTATTTTTAACAAAATTTCTACAGGAGCCCTGAGCGATTTGGAAAAAGTTACCCGTCAGGCCAAAGCCATGGTATCCGTCTATGGATTAAATGATACCCTAGGAAATATTACTTTCTACGATTCGTCTGGACAATCTGACTATAGTTTTTCAAAGCCTTATTCAGAGGAAACAGCTCAAGTTATTGATAAAGAAATTTCTAAAATTATTGAAAAACAATATGAGCGCGCTATAGGACTTTTAAAAAATTCAAAAGATAAATTAAAACAATTAGCGGAGAGACTTTTAGAAAAGGAGGTTATTTTTAAGGATGATTTAGAGATTATATTAGGTAAAAGGCCTTATAAAACAAATGTTGAGAAAATAGAAGAAGCTAAAGTTCTTAAAGAAAAAAAATGATTTGAATAATGGGGATATGGAATAATTTTTTTGGAAAAAAACACCCTTCAAAGCCAGAAAAAAGTCCTTACCTCCCTGAATCTGAAGAACCAGTTGATATTGCTTTTGCAAAAAATTTTACAAAACAAGGTGGTTTGTTTTTGTATAATGACTCATCAGATCTTGTTCAAAGAAACTTTAGTAGGATTTGTCAGGAAAATAATTGGCAGACGAGTGAAGTAATTTGTCTAAACCAAAATCTATCTGAACGTTTTCAAATTAATTTCATCAATCAAACCTCTGGAAAACTGAACAAATTTAAAGCTATTTTAATTAAATGTGAATTTTTAATCAGTAATACTGGCAAAATCTTACTTAGCAATCACCAAATTGATCACTTTAAAATAAAAGCTCTGCCCCAGACAATTATTGTTAATGCAAAAATAAATCAAATCACAAGGGATGTAAGTAAGGGAATGTCTTTATTAAAAAATAAATATGTTAATACTATCCCAACGAATATAACGACCTTAAATATTATTCGTAGTAACCCTAACGACAAAAAAAATCAAGACGAGGAGACTAATACAAAAAACATATATTTGCTATTGGAAGATTTTTAGGTTTATGAAAGATTTGAAAATAAGAAGTATCTCTGGACTTCTCTATGTAGCTCTAATTACTTTTGCTGCACTATATTCGGATCTTAGTTTTATTTCTGTGATATTTTTATTTACCTGTCTAGCAGTTTATGAATTTCAAAAGTTAATTAACTATAAAAGCCCAGTCCCATTAATTTTATTCGGCCTTATTATTTATCAATTTTATGGGCAAAGGCTACATCCCTATATTCATCTAGGTTTATTGGCTTTAAGTATTGGAGTGAACTTTTTATTAGCCAACTTCTTGTTTTTACATAAAAAAATTGTTTTGAAGCCAATGTGGAAAATCTACATTACTCTATTCTATATGGTAGCATCAGGATATTTCATTATTGCTAGCTCATCTCTTAACTCTTCGATTGATAATGGTATTTCATTGAGTATGTATATTCTTGTTTGGATTAATAATAGTTTTGCTTACTTAATAGGAAGTAAGTGGGGAAAAAGACTTTTATTTAAAAATATCTCACCCAAAAAAACTTGGGAAGGATTTTTGGGAGGAGCATCAATGTGTTTTTTTGCCAGCTTTTTCTTAATTGCCTATCATCCTACTTATCCTTTATGGACTTTTCCTTTATTGGCTCTTATTATCGCTATGACTGCATCTGTCGGAGACTTAATTCAGTCAAAATTTAAACGTCAAGCAAAAGTCAAAGATAGTGGTTCTCTTATCCCTGGTCATGGTGGTTTTTATGATCGCATGGATAGTATTTTGTTTACTGCACCCTTTGTTTATTTGTTTTTAATGTTTACTGCTTATGTTTCATAAAGAGGGTCATCAGATAATTCTTTCTTCATTTTTAGTTGCTTTACTAATCGCCTTTTTTGCTGAGTACAAAATTGAAAATCATTTTTTATTAAAAATAGGAATTCAACTTTTTGGACTTATTCAATTAGTTTTGGTCTTACAGTTTTTTAGAAATCCAAAGCGAGTAACTCAAATAAATCCTTATCACCTAATTGCTCCAGTTGACGGAAAAGTAGTAATTATTAAAAAGGTTTATGAAAAGGAATATTTTAAAGATCAGCGAATTCAAGTATCTATTTTCATGTCACCACTAAATGTTCATGTTACTCGATATGCAATGAGTGGAAAAGTGAAATTTTGCAAATATCATCCTGGGAAGTATTTAGTTGCTTGGCATTCAAAATCTTCTGAATTAAATGAAAGAACAACTATTGTCCTAGAAAACAAAGTTTTTGGGGAAGTGTTATACAGACAAATTGCTGGAGCATTAGCACGTCGTATTGTTAATTATGCCAAAGAAGGCAAAAAAGTTGTTCAAGGAACCGATGCAGGATTTATAAAATTTGGTTCTCGTGTAGATTTATTTTTACCCATAGAAACAAATTTGGATATCAAATTAAATGATGTTGTAAAAGGTGGTGTTCAAGTTATTGCTCATAAAACTTAAAGTGCTGATAAACTTTTTTCTAACAATATTATTTTTTGTTTTATATCGGACATTTTCTTTCGTTCAATATTAATTATATCCTCTGGAGCATTAGAAACAAAACTCTTATTTAGGAGCTTTTTCTCTACAGATGCCAAAAAGCCTTTTGCATAAGTCAATTCCTCATTTATTTTCCTACGTTCTGTGTCAGAATCTTCAAGTGAATTTGAAGGAATAAATAATTCAAAAGTGCCGACTCGAAAGCTTCTTCCAAAAACATCTTTAGGCGCACCACCATAACTTATTGTTGAAACAACTCCAAGTTTCATAATACTAGCTTCAAAAGGGAGTATAGAAGAGCTTTTACTGACAAAAAGATCTATTTTCTCTTTGAATGAAATATTTTTTTCTTTTCTAAAATTTCGGATTCCTACTATGACCTCTTTTGCCTTTTCAAATTCTTCTAAAGTATTACTATCAAATTCGTTTATAGAAGGCCAAGAAGATATCGCTAGGGCCTCATTAGATTTTCTATTTTTTATAAAATGCCACAACTCCTCTGTTAAAAAAGGCATAAAAGGATGTAAGAGGCGTAAATTATTTTCAAAAAGTACGATGATTTTATTGTAAGTTTCTATGTTAATTGGCTGGCCATAATTAGGTTTAATCAGTTCTAATAACCAAGAGCAAAAATCTTCCCATATTAATTTATATATAGACATTAAAGCCTCAGAAATCCTATATTTTTCAAAGTTTTCATCTACAAAAACTAAGGTTTTTTCAAATTTATTTTTATACCATTTCAAGGCCTCTTTTGTAGATGATGAAACATTAATATTTTCATCGATTTTCCATCCCTCTATGAGCCTGTAGGCATTCCAAATTTTATTGGCAAAATTTTTGCCTTGCTGACAAAGATTTTCATCAAAAAGTAAGTCATTTCCTGCTGCAGAACTCAACATCAAACCTACTCGGACAGCATCTGCTCCGTAAATATCTATCAACTTTAATGCATCTGGTGAATTACCCAATTGTTTAGACATTTTTTGCCCTTTTTTATCCCTTACTAATCCAGTAAAATAAATATTAGAAAAAGGTTTTTCCTTTCGATACTCATATCCTGACATTATCATACGCGCAACCCAAAAGAATATAATATCTGGGCCAGTAACTAAGTCTTGAGTAGGGTAGTAATATTCTACATCAGAATTTTTTGGATTTCGAATTCCATCAAAAACAGAAATGGGCCACAACCAAGAGGAAAACCATGTGTCAAGTACATCTTCGTCTTGCTTAAGATCTGAAAGTGTTAAATTTTGATTATTTGTTTTTTCCTTTGCTTTTAATAAAGCTTTTTGGCTTGAAACAGCTACTACAAAATCTTCATTTCCATCCCCATAATAATAAACAGGAATTCGATGACCCCACCATAATTGTCTAGAAATATTCCAATCACGAATATTTTCCATCCAATGGCGATAGGTATTTTTAAATTTCTCAGGGAACATATCTATTTCTCCTGAATTTAAAACTGCTTCTATAGCTGGCTTAGAAATATTATCAGTCTTTAAAAACCACTGATAAGATAGCCTAGGCTCGATGATTTCATTAGTTCGTTCAGATGTTCCAACTTTATGAATATGGGATTCTATTTTTACAACTGAACCGTATGCTTCTAAGTCTTTTATAATTTTTTTTCGAGCCTCAAAACGATCCATACCCTCATAATCTAACCCTTTTTCGTTAATAGTAGCGTCAGAATTAAAAATATCAATTATCTCTAAATTATGTTTTTCCCCTAAAGCTTTATCATTTAAATCGTGAGCTGGTGTTACCTTTAAACAGCCTGTGCCAAAATCCATTGTTACATATTCATCCTCAATTACTGGAACTTTTCTTTTAGTTAAGGGAACCCAAACATGTTTCCCTTTTAAATGGATAAAACGATCATCATTTGGATTAATACAAACTGCAGTATCTCCCAAAAGGGTCTCTGGACGAGTAGTAGCTATAATTACTTTTTCATTTGACCCTACAACTTGATAAGCTATATAATAGAGCTTTCCTGTTTTTTCCTTGTAAATAACCTCCTCATCTGATAATGTAGTCTGGGCTTTAGGATCCCAATTTACAATCTTAAATCCTCGATAAATTTGACCCTTTTCATATAGATCAATAAAAACCTTTATAACCGACTCGTACATATCTGGATCTAGGGTAAATTTAGTTCGATCCCAATCACAGCTACATCCAAGTTTTTTAAGTTGTTCTAATATAACACCACCATATTTGTTTGTCCAATCCCATGCATACTCCAAAAAAGCTTCTCTAGTCAAGTCATCCTTTTCGATTCCTTCTTCCTTGAGTTTTTCTACAACCTTTGCTTCTGTTGCTATGGAAGCATGATCAGTACCCGGAACCCAACAGGCATTGTACCCTCGCATACGTGCTCTACGTATGATAATATCTTGAAGAGAGTTATTCAACATATGCCCCATATGCAAAACACCTGTGACATTCGGGGGAGGAATCACAATAGTGTATGGTTCTCTATTGTCTGGTACTGATTTAAAATAATTATTTTTTTGCCAGTATTCGTACCATTTACTTTCTATAGTTTGTGGACTAAACTTAGAAGGAATTTCCATAGATTTTTTTTGATATAATTATCTGACATAAAAGTAAGAACACTTGGTCTATAATAAAAATGAACGCTGTTTATTTAAAAAATATTAGTTTTGCTAAAGAAACAATCTTATGATAAAAAACATCTTCTTTGCATTTTGTCTAGTTCTAGGTATATCTTCAAAAGCTCAGGAAATTGGTCCTCTAATAAGCTTTGAAACAACCTTAATAGACTATGGTATAATTGAAAATAACAGTAATGGTATAAGAACCTTCGGTTTTAAAAATATAGGAGATCAAGATTTAATCATTAGAAATGTTAAATCTAGTTGCGGGTGCACGATTCCTAAAAAGCCTGCTGGACCAATAGCTCCAGGGGGTGAAAGTGAAATTGTAGTTCGATATGACACAAAACGTGAGGGCCCTTTTAGGAAGACAATTACAGTGATTACAAATATTGAAAAAAATCCTATTACTGCTCTAAAAATAAAAGGAACTGTTCTTTCAAAAAAATAATTAAAAAGTAGTTTTTTAATTAGACTTTATAAATACCTAAAAGACTCTAAATGATATTTTACAATAAGCTAATTTATCATTGTGTTTCAAGTGAATTTTTAGCATTTTTGTTTTTTATTTGAACCATGCCAAAATTATCCAAAAAAGGGATTAAACTTCCAACCTCCCCCATTCGTAAGTTAGTTAGATATTCTGATCAAGCTAAATTGAAGGGTATTGATGTTTTACATTTGAATATTGGGCAACCTGATATTGAAGCACCAGAAGAAGCGATAGCTGCTGTAAAAAATGCGTCTTTAAAGCTACTTCCCTATGGCCCATCACAAGGAGAATTATCTTATCGAAAAAAGTTATCTAATTACTATGAAAAAAATAACATAATAGTTAATCCAGATGATATTCTTATTACTACAGGTGCAAGTGAGGCATTAACCTTTGCGCTAAATGCTATTTGTGATGCTGAAGATGAAATCATTATCCCTGAACCTTTTTATGCAAATTATAATGGTTTTGCTAGTGCTGCAAGCGTAAGGGTAATCCCAGTAGTTTCAGAATTTAATTCACGATTTCAGTTACCTGCCTTAAAAAACATTAATAATAAAATCACTGGTAAAACAAAAGCGATATTACTTTGTAATCCAAGTAATCCTACAGGATATGTTTATAGTAGAGACGAAATAACGACATTATGTGAATTGGCTATTAAACATAATATTTTTTTGATTGTTGATGAGGTATATCGTGAATTTATTCATGGAAACAACAAACATTATTCCGTACTTCAATACACAAAAGCATGTGAACATACAGTAATGATTGATTCAGTATCTAAACGCTATAGTCTTTGTGGAGCAAGAGTTGGAAATATTGTTTCAAAAAACAAAGAGCTTATAACTAATATTCTGAAATTTGCTCACCTTCGTTTGTCACCTCCAACCTATGCTTTAATGGCAAGTGAAGCTGCTTTAGATGCACCTACAAGCTATCTTAATGGTGTGATTGCAGAATACCAAAAAAGAAGAGATATTCTAATAAAATCTTTGGAAAAAATTCCTGGAGTGGAAGTATCTCATCCGATGGGAGCATTTTATTGTATAGTAAGACTTCCTGTAAATAATGCTGAAGACTTTTCTAAATTTTTGTTGACTTCTTTTCAACACAAAAAAAGAACAATAATGTTAGCACCTGCTACTGGTTTTTATTCAACCCCTGGTGCAGGCCAAAATGAAGTAAGAATTGCTTTTGTTATTGATTGCGAAAAGCTTGTTCAAGCATCAATAATTTTAGAAAAGGGTTTAGAGCAATACAAAAATATTTATTCTGAAGCTAAAGCATGATAAAACAAAATATTTCATTAAAAAACTATAATACATTTGGGATTGATGTTAAAACGAAATCTTTTGTATCTATTAAATCTGAGAAAGACTTACTTGAAATTTTAGATTTGATTAAAGACCACTCTTTTCGAATTTTGGGAGGAGGTAGTAATATTCTTCTTACTAAAGACTTTAATGGACTTACTATATTAATGCAGAATAAAGGTATCAATATTTTAAGCGAAAGTAAAAGTCAAATAATAGTTGAGGCTCAAGCTGGTGAAAACTGGCACAAACTGGTTTTATGGGCCCTTGAAAGAGACTACGGTGGTATAGAAAATCTTGCTTTTATACCAGGAAGTGTTGGAGCTGCTCCAATTCAAAATATTGGCGCTTATGGAGTTGAATTAAAATCAGTTTTTCATAGCTGCAAAGTTCTAGACCTTGAAACTTCATCTTTAAAAACTTTTGATAAAGAAGCTTGTGAATTTGGCTATCGTACTTCTATTTTTAAAAACTCATTAAAGGAAAAAATAATTATTACCAGCATTAAGCTGAAACTTCAAAAAAAACCACACCAAACTCAAACAAGCTACGGATCAATTCAGAATGAGATAAAGAAAAGGCCTTTAAATATTCAAAATATTGCAAAAACAATAATTTCAATAAGAAAATCCAAACTTCCTGATCCAAAAGAAATTGGAAATTGTGGAAGCTTTTTTAAAAATCCCGTGATTACTATTCAACATTTTGAAAAACTTCTTAAAACCTTTCCAGAAATACCACATTACACTGATAAAAAAAATAAAGTGAAAGTTCCTGCAGGATGGTTAATTGAAAAATTAGGGTTTAAAGGAAAGCGATATGGAAATGTTGGGGTTCACGAAAAACAAGCCTTAGTTCTAATAAATTATGGTCAGGCTAAAGGCAAAGAGGTTTTAGAACTGGCAAGTAAAATTCAAGAGCAAGTCCTAAAAGTTTTTATGATTAAACTTGAAATTGAGGTAACCCTAATGTAGTCTATATCACTTGTTTTTTGAATCAATCCAAATTGTCACAGGACCGTCGTTGACTAGATCTATTTCCATATCAGAACCAAAGCTTCCAGTTATTACTGGTGTTGAAAGTTCTAATTGTGAAGCTCTGATAAATAAATCATATAGTGGAATAGCATGTTTATGCTTTGCAGCTCTAATATAAGAAGGTCTGTTTCCTTTTTTGGTCTCTGCCATAAGCGTAAACTGACTTACCACCATTAAGTCTCCTTGAACATCTAAAAGTGATTTATTCATCACTCCCATATGATCTCCAAAAATTCTTAAATTAAGAACTTTATTTACTAGCCAGTCTACATCATTTTTATTATCGTTGTGTTCTATGCCTAATAAAATTAAAAGTCCTAGTCCACAAGATCTTTTTTCTTTTTTATCAATTAAGACACAGGCGTGTTTTACCCGTTGAATTACTACTCTCATATCAATTTCTACGAAGATTATCTCCAGATATCAATTGAATGTAGCTCTGATATCTGCTAAATGCAATTTCCCCTCTGTCAACTGAAGTGACTATTGCACAATCAGGCTCTTTTTGATGCGAACAATTGTTGAATTTACATTCTGATTTTCTAAAAAGAAATTCAGGAAAATAGTTTCCAATTTCAGAAGGTTCCATATCTACTATACCAAATCCTTTTATACCAGGAGTATCAATTATTCTAATACCTTCATTTAAGGCAAACATCTCTGCATAAGTAGTAGTGTGAATACCTAGTTGATGTTGTTTTGAAATAGCTGAGGTTTTTAAATTCAAGTCTGGAGCTATAGAGTTAACTAAGGTTGATTTCCCTACTCCACTATGACCAGAAAACATAACTACTTTATTTCGCATTAAATCTTTAATCTGATCTATATTAATCCTTTTTTTTGCTGATATTTCAAAGGTTTTATATCCTATATCATCATAAACTTTTTCTAACTTACGTAAAGTTATCAGATCAGAATCTGAGTAGGTATCAATTTTATTAAACAATAGAACAGCCTTTATATGATACGCCTCTGCAGTAACTAAAAATCGATCAATAAAAGCAGGGAGAGTAGGAGGATTATTTAATGTTACAATCAAAAATATTTGATCGATATTAGAAGCAATAATATGAGTTTGCTTTGAAAGATTTACTGACTTTCGGATAATATAGTTTCGACGCTTTTCGATTTTAGTGATGCTTCCTTCAGGCTTCTCTGCTTTTTTATCTATCTCAAAAAAAACATGATCTCCAACTGCAATAGGATTCGTACTCATAATGTCTTGAAGTCTGAGTCGACCTTTTATCCTACATGAATAAAAAACTCCCCCTGACTTAACAGAATACCAGCTACCTGTAGACTTATAAACAGTACCTTTTTTCAATAGTTTTATTTACAAAGAAACAGCTTTTTTTTCAGCCAAACTGATTCCTCCCTGAGAAGACTAATTCGTATCTTTACAAAAACTTTATTTATGAGCCAAAAAACACTGTTGATGATTTTGGATGGATGGGGAAATTCTACAAATCCAAATGTTTCAGCTATTGAACAAGCTCAAACGCCATTTATAGACTCATTATATAAAAATTATGCTCACAATACACTAAGAACAGATGGTGAACATGTAGGTCTCCCAAAAGGTCAAATGGGAAATAGTGAAGTAGGACATATGAATCTGGGTGCTGGTAGAGTTGTATACCAAGATTTAGTTAAAATTAATTTAGCCGTTTCGAATGATTCTTTTCGTGATAAAGTAGTATTGACGAATAATTTAGAATATGCCAAAAAAAATAAAAAAAGAGTTCACCTTTTGGGATTACTATCCGATGGTGGAGTTCATTCACATATAAGTCATATAGAAAGCGTGTTAGAACTAATTAGCGAATATAAACTTAAAAAGGTTTATTTGCATGCCTTTACAGACGGACGTGATGTAGATCCAAAATCTGGTATCAAATATATTGAACGAATTGAAAATAAAATGACTAAAACTGGAGGGGAGCTCGCTAGTCTTATTGGTCGGTATTATTCAATGGACAGAGATGAGCGATGGGAGCGAATCAAACATTCTTATGATCTTTTAGTCCATGGTAAGGGAAAAGCTACAAATGATTTTAAAAAAAGTTTAATATCAAGTTACAATGAAGGTGTAACAGATGAATTTATTAGACCTTTATTTAAATCAAATTCTGAGGGTAAATCAATTACAACAATTGAAAATGGCGATGTTGTGTTATTTCTTAATTTTAGAACTGATCGGGGAAGGGAGCTTACTCAAGTTCTTTCTCAAAAATCATTTCCTAACTACAACATGGAACCTTTACAACTTAAGTATTTAACTTTAACTAATTATGATCAGTCCTTTAAAAATGTTGAAGTAATTTTTAATAAAGATAATATAAGAGATACCCTTGGACATGTATTATCCAAAGCAGGTAAAACCCAAGTTCGAATTGCTGAAACTGAAAAATACCCACATGTTACCTTTTTTTTTAATGGAGGAAGAGAGGAGCCTTTTGACGGTGAAGAACGCATTCTGTGCCCATCACCAAAAGTATCTACTTACGATTTGAAACCAGAAATGAGTGCATATGAAATTCGTGATTCAATTATTGCAAAAATTGAAACTGACTTACCAGATTTTATTTGTTTGAACTTTGCTAACCCAGATATGGTAGGACATACTGGAAATTTAAGTGCTGCCATTCATGCCTGTGAAGTTGTAGATCAATGTACAGCTGATGTGGTGAAAATAGCTTTAGAAAATGAATATGCTGTGATTTTGATTGCTGACCATGGAAATTGTGAAACTATGATAAATCCTGATGGAAGTCCAAATACAGCACATACTACAAATCCAGTTCCAATTATCCTTGTAGATAAAGAAAAGAAAAAAATAAAAAAAGGAGTACTTGGTGATGTTGCCCCAACTATTCTAGATTTAATAGGAATTACCCCTCCTAAAGCAATGAGTAATAATTCTTTATTGATAAAATAATGAAACCTCTTAAAAAAGTCCAAGTGCAACAATCCACACGAGAACTCTTAAAATGGGTGCGATAGTTTTAAAATCCCTTGAGGAAATCGAATTGATCCGTGAAAGTGCATTGATAGTTTCAAAAACACTTGGTGTACTTGCTTCTGAAATCAAACCAGGTATTACTTCTCTTAAACTGGATCAAATTGCTGAAACTCATATCCGAGATTATGGTGCTGAACCTGGATTTTTAGGATTATATGATTTCCCTAATACACTATGTGTGAGTCCAAACTCGCAAGTTGTCCATGGTATTCCAAACAATAATCCTTTAGAAGAAGGAGACATTATCTCCATTGATTGTGGAGCACTAAAGAATGGATTTTACGGGGATCATGCCTACACATTTGCTGTAGGAAAAATTGATTCTAAAGTTGAAAAATTACTCCATGTTGCTAAAGCGTCACTATACGAAGGAATTCGAACTTTTAAAAAAGGAAATCGAATTGGTGATTTAGGGTATAAAATTCAAAGTTTCTGTGAAAAAGAGGGCTATGGTGTAGTTCGTGAGTTGGTTGGTCATGGATTAGGCACAATTATGCATGAAGGACCTGAAGTACCAAATTACGGTAGAAGAGGAACAGGAAAAAAGTTTTTAAATGGTATGGTCTTAGCAATAGAACCAATGATTAATCAAGGAACCCATAGAATTAATCAACTCGAAGACGGGTGGACCATTTTGACAGCTGACGGAAAAGCAAGCGCCCACTATGAACATAATGTAGCTTTAGTTGACGGAAAACCTGAATTACTCTCCAGCTTCAAGTATATTTATGCTAGTCTCGGTATAGCTAACAATGAAGAAGAAGGATTAAGAAAAAATCCATTAGTATTATGAGATTATTGTTAAGTCTATTTCCAAGACCTTTTTTAATTAAAATAAGTATCTGGCTTAGACCCCTTATGAAACTGTATTTTAAGGGAACTCAGTTTGTGGATCCAATTGATGGAAGTTCATACAGAAAATTTCTCCCTTATGGCTATCAAAAATTTCGGAAAAATGCTCTTTGCCCAGGAACACTTTCTCTTGAAAGACATAGACTGCTTTGGTTATATTTAGAAAGGGAAACAAACTTTTTAAAACAGTCACTTAAGGTATTACATATAGCTCCTGAACAAGTTTTTTATAAAAAATTTAAAAAATTTAAACATTGGAAATACATAACAGCAGATCTTAACTCACCTTTGGCCGACATCAAAGTAGATATTTGTAAACTACCATTTGAAGAAAATTCATTTAATCTAATTATTTGTAATCACGTATTGGAACATGTTCAAGACCATATCAAAGCTATGAGTGAGTTGTACAGAGTATTAAAAAAAGGTGGGACATTGATTGCACAGGTTCCCATAGATAGAAAAAGAGAAAAGACTTATGAAGATTACTCAATTACTGACCTTAATGAAAGAAGTCATATTTTTGGCCAATATGATCATGTTAGAATTTATGGAAAGGACTTTTATACTTTCTTGGATAAAGCAGGTTTTAAGTCACAAGGAGTTCCTTTTATATCTAAATTGAAAAAAGTTGAAATTAAAAAGTATTGTCTTCAAGAGGAAATGATTCCTATAGCAAAAAAAAATTAATGGGTTTTTTATTCTGAAGAAAAGCCTGTTGAAAAGACTTCCTTTATACCTCCATCATTTGTTTCTAAAATCCAATAGGCTTCTAGATCATCTTCGGCCTCAATTAAAGCCTTACTGTCTTCAAATGGCATAACCATTAATGCTGTAGCATATGCATCTGCAATCATACATGTTGGAGCCATAACCGATGCACTCAAAACTTCTGTTGGAAAAGAGTTTCCGTTTTTAGGATTTATAGAATGTACTGAACGACTTCCAGTTGATTTATTTATTTTAAATTTACGATAGTTCCCAGAAGTTGCTATAGCAATATCCTTTAAAGAGATTAACTTGATGAAGTTACGATTTTCTCCTTGCTCAGGATCATCAATTGCAATCTTCCAAGGTGTTTTTGTTTTTTGGTTTAGTCCTTGAGCAACAATCTCACCACCTATCTCGACTAAAAAAGAATCAATCCCCCGAGATCTTAAATGATCAGCAATTAGATCAACAGCATATCCTTTTGCTAAAGCATTAAAATCAAAAAATAATTTTGTATGTTTTTTTTGAACTGTTTTTTTTGAAGTTAGATTAGTCTTATTCCAACCTGTATATTTCAAAATTTCTTTTATCATTTCGTCTGATACAATATTTAAAGTTGTTTCTGGTCCAAAACCATATGCATTTACCAAAGCTCCCACAGTAGGATCAAAATAACCATCTGTTTTATTCCAGACTATTGAGGCTGTTTGATATACTTTTTCAAAATGTTTATCTACTTGAAGTAAGCTGTCTCCCATATTAATTTTTGAAATATCCGAATCAGGAATGTAAGTTGACATGGATTTGTTTATTACCCCAATAATAGAATCAACATCTTTTATTAATCTCTCAGAACTAAAGGATAAATTAGAATATGTTATAGAATAGGAGGTTCCAAGTGCAAAACCAGTAATCCTTTGATTTTCTTTTGTGTTAGTTGTCTTGCAACTAATTATAAATAAAAGTAAACAGAAACTATAAAATTTCTTTAAGACCATTAAAATTTATTGTATAGGGGTTATTTTTTGACAATGGGATATTGTAATCTTCGGCGTGAGCAAATCCAACTCCTGCAAAATATAGCTTCGCATTATTTTTTTTTGCATGAAGTTTTACTTTATTGATAAGTTTAATATCATATACATTTGGTGATACAGGATATAAACATGCACTTACTACTACGAAATAAATTAATTTATCCTTGACACAAACAAATTGGGGAGAACGTTTGATTTCAGAATTTATTGCTAAAAACTCATATCCCTCTTCTTCTAAAAAAGTTCCAACCTCTTCCATTGCAAGATGATGAAGTTCTTGTAAACTTATTGTTTCCATATCTGTAAAAATAAGTCAAAATCAATCATTAGTGTGTAAATTCAGGTAAATTATGTAAATTGAAATTTTCAAAATAAAATCATGAACTTCTCAAAAATCATATTCCCTATATTTTTAATTATAAATCTTATTTCTTGTAAAAAAGAGACAT
>CENP01052277.1_pt1 | contig 25504 bp, 23 predicted proteins | sample 361281 | NCBI WGS metagenome assembly CENP01 (sample SAMEA2591122, study PRJEB7988) | marine metagenome | biome: marine biome (ENVO:00000447); feature: deep chlorophyll maximum layer (ENVO:xxxxxxxx); material: saline water (ENVO:00002010), including plankton (ENVO:xxxxxxxx) | depth 70 m | reverse complement strand
AAAAAAAAAAAAAAAATTAATGAAAAAGATATTTTATTAATTACTTACGCAGATACTTTAAAATTAAAAAATAAAAAACCTCTTAAAGTTTTAAATGATTTTTTAGAAGTTTACATAAAAAAAATAATAAATATTATTCATATTTTACCTTTTTATCCTTCAAGCTCTGACGGAGGCTTTGCTATTACTGATTTTTTTAAGATAGATAACAGACATGGTAGTTGGAATGATTTACAAGAACTATCTAATAAGTATAAAATTATGAGTGATGTAGTTTTAAATCATGCTTCTTCTAAAAGTAAATGGTTTAAAAGCTTTTTAGAAAATAATGGAGAAGGTAAAGATTTTTTTTTAACAGTCGAAAAGGAATTTAACACACAACATATAGTGAGAGCTAGGTCTCATAAATTATTACAAAAATTTAAAACAAAAGATGGTAATAAGATAGTTTGGTGTACATTTAGTAGAGACCAGGTAGATTTTAATTTTAAAAATCCAAAAGTATTGCTTGCTTTTATAAAATTGATTTTATTTTTAAATAATAAAGGAGTTAAAATATATAGATTTGATGCGGTTGCATTTGTTTGGAAAAGACAAGAAACAAGTTGTATAAATTTAGATCAAACTCATGCGATTATTAGATTATTTAGAACTTTATTAAATTTTACGGATTCTGAAAGTAAAATTGTTACCGAAACTAATCTACCATTTAGAGAAAATCTATCGTATTTTGGAAACTCCGACGAGGCTCATATAATTTATAATTTTTCTTTATCTCCCTTAATAATTAACACGCTTATTAAGGGTAGCAGTGAAGCATTTAGAAGGTGGAGCATGAGTATACCGCCGGCAAAAGATAATAATAGTTATTTAAATTTTTTAGCGACTCATGATGGAATTGGAATAAGACCTTTAGAAGGAATAATAAAGAGTGAAGATATAGATATATTATTAAATGCGTTAAAAAAATTTGGTTCAAAATTTACTTATAGAAAAGATAAAAATAATAAAAAAACCATTTATGAAGCTAATATAAGTTTATTTGATGCATTTAGTGGTACCATAAAAGGTAAGGATAACTATAGTTATCATAGGTTCTATTGTGCTCATGCCATGATGTTAAGTTTCGAGGGCATTCCAGGTTTTTATATTCATTCATTGTTTGGCACAAAAAATAATTTAAATTTACTTAGAAAAACAGGAATAAATCGTGCAATTAATAGAAGCACTTATGATTATAAATATATTGTAGAAATGTTAAAAATTAATAATAGTCACATATCTAAAGTTTTTTCTAATATTATAAATTTAATACAAATCAGAAAAAAACAGACCGCTTTTAATCCTAATGCAACCCAGTATACACTTGATTTAGGAAATGAATTTTTTGGTATATGGAGACAAAGTATTAACAGGAAGCAAAGTATTTTCGCAATTTACAATATAACAAATAAAGCTAGAAAATTAAATATTAATAAAATTAACATTTTAAACTTTGAAAGTTGGATCGATTTGGTCTCTCATAATACTATACAAACTAAAAGAACATTTTTAAATTTTTCTCCTTATCAATTTATGTGGATAACAAATAAAATTTAGTATAATATTTGTATAGAATTTTGCTGTTATTATATTATCTTAAAAAGCTTTTCTAAAGCAAAGATTAAAAAGAGGTAGATATATAAATCTTTATTATTTTCTTTATAGAAAATATTGGATATTATTGCGAATTCTATAAAATTCAAAATATAATCAAAACTATATGAAATAAGAAAGTATTTTTAAAGTAAATTGTCATACAAAGAAAAAAATAAAATTAACAACAGTAAATGACTTCGTTGACATTGTTTAACTTTAATTTAAATCAGCTAATTATTGAAAAATTATAAAGATGTATTTCTGGATGAAAAAAAAGATGAATCATCTAAGCGCATTAGAAGAGATGGTGAATAAAAAGCAGCATCAGGAGTACGATGTAGAATACCTTTTTCACTTCCGGTTAGCTTATTTCCTTTAAAGATAGCTATATCCCAAGCTTTCATAAATCTGATTGCTTTTTTATTCTTTATTATTTTATCATTTTTTTTACCTTCATAATATGCTGAATAATCACAAGCATCACTAGGAACCCATTCTGTTCCTATACCATGATAAGTTACTAATAAACGTATTGGAACATTATCAATATGAAAACGCTTACAACTTCGAGTTGTGTCTAAAGAAAAACAGATGGAATCAGTATTTAATATATTACAATATATTTTACTTATTTTAACCATATCTTGTATCCATACATTGTAGAACGAGCTATTTATTATTATTTTAGAAATATTTTTATTTAAAACATCTTGTATACTTTCTAAAATAGAATTTTTGTATACCTGTACTTGAATGCTAAAAGGTTTACTTACAAGTTCTTTAAAAAAAATATTAGCTTTTTTAGGTTTGTTCCTTTTGACTATGCTTAAATATGAATTATCTTTAAAAAATGAATCTAAATCATTTAATTCTACAGTTTTTACTAAAGACATATTAGTTTTATTAAAATAAAATATTATTTGCAAATTTAATATATAATATTATATTGCTAAGTGCAATAATATTGCAATAAATAACTAAATAATAAGGAAAAAAAATGAAAGTTGCGTACATATTTAGAAATAATATGGCAAGTACTTTTCAACTTGCTACAATGATATTACCACAATTAGAAACAAATACTCACCTCGTTAATGTCTTGGGAATGTTTTTCTTTGATGACAATATAAATATTTTAAGAGCCAATGATCCCGTAGGAGAACGTTTAGCAAAGATTGCAAAAGAAAAGGGCATGCTGTTAATGGTATGTGATCAATGTGCCGTTAGAAGAAATTTAGCAGAGGGCACTTTTGAACAATGTGGATCAGGAGAAGTTAAAGCGAAAGGATTAGTGGATGGAGTTCAAGCTGGATGTTTTCCACAATTATATTCTGCACTTGGTTCAAATCCACCGGATCAAGTAATAACACTTTAAAATATGGAAGAAAACAAACTTCCTGTTACTGTTTTATCTGGCTTTTTAGGTGCTGGAAAAACGACTTTACTTAATCATATTTTAAATAATCGAGAAGGAAAAAAAGTAGCGGTTATAGTCAATGATATGAGTGAAGTAAATATCGACGCAGCCTTAATAGAAAAAGGAAGCGCAGACTTATCGCGTACAGAGGAAAAACTAGTTGAAATGAGCAATGGATGTATATGTTGCACATTACGTGAAGACTTATTAGACCAGGTAAGACAGTTGTCTCAGGAAAAAAAATTCGATTATTTATTAATTGAAAGCACTGGTATTTCAGAACCCTTACCGGTAGCTTCAACTTTTGATTTTCGGGATGAAAATGATAAAAGTTTATCAGATGTTTCTCGTCTTGACACAATGGTAACAGTAGTAGACGCAAAAAATTTATTAAATAATTATAGTTCCACAGAATTTTTGAAAGACAAGGGCGAGATTGCAGGTGAAGGGGATGAAAGAACTTTGGTAGATTTATTGGTTGAACAAATTGAGTTTGCTAATGTAATTTTATTAAATAAAGTAGATTTAGTAACACAAAAAGAATTAAATATAGTAAAATCAGTAGTTCGTGGTTTAAATGCTAAAGCAAAAATTTTAGAGACATCGCATTCTAAAGTTGCTTTGAAAGAAGTTATAGATACCAAATCGTATAATTTAGAAGAGTCTCAAAATCATCCACTATGGGCACAAGAGCTTTATAATCCTAATGATCATATACCAGAGACTGAGGAATATGGTATTGCTAGCTTTGTTTATAGAGCAAGACATCCATTTAATCCGGAAAAAATTTATGCATTTTTTAATCAGGAGTGGCCAGGTGTTATTAGAGCTAAAGGTTTTTTTTGGATATCATCAAGACCTAATTTTGTTGGTGAAGTTTCTCAAGCAGGAGCCTTTGTGCGTCATCAAGGAATTGGACGATGGTGGGCTGCAGTTGAAGAAGAACAATGGCCAAAAGATCATAAATTTAAAGAAAATATTAATAAGATATGGGCGAAAGAGTTCGGAGATAGAAGACAGGAAATAGTTTTTATTGGTTTAAAAAATGAAATGGATAAAAAACTCATTATAGATAAATTAGACAGACTTCTTGTTAAAGATTATTCTATTAAAATTGAAAACACTCTTAGATTTAAAGACCCATTCCCAGAATGGTTTAAAAGTTAAAAAGTATAAAAAAAAATAGTATTAAATTAAAAATAATTTATTTACATTTTAAATCTATATACTTCAGTTTATATGTAAATTGCATTGCGATTAAAATATTTTGATTAAAATCAGTAATAATTTTGTTATAATTAGTTTTCACTAATAAAAAAAATTGATTGTGAATTGCAAGATTTATTTACCTTTTCAATTTTTGGAGATAAAAATATTTTAGATATACCAGCTCAAGGAGCAGTGTCTATAATAATAGAGTAATATGATCAATTTATTTTAAAAATATAAAACAATGAGCTTTCTGAAAAAAAATTCCTGAGAATAATTTTATTTGAGTTTTAATGAAAATGTTATACTTTAACTAATTAATATTTGTAGTATGCAAAATTTTAATAGTTTAATTATTTCTCATTATTCAAAAAAGAACCTTTTAAATTATCTAATTAATAGAATAAATGAAGAAGGATTAAGTATAGATTCATTAACTTTAGATGATTTAAAAAGTTTTGATGAATTTCATATAGGAGGACTTCAAGCTACATTAGATTTGATTAATCAGTTAAATATAAAACCAAACATGTCGGTTTTAGATATTGGGTGTGGAATTGGAGGCAGTGCAAGACAAATTGCTTTTAATTACAATGCTAAAGTAACAGGAATAGATTTAACTGAAGAATTTATTAAAACTGCAATAAAACTAACTGAGCTAGTAGGCCTAAATATAAGATTTCAAAAAGGTAGTGCCCTAGACATTCCATATGATAATAATATTTTTGACATAGTTACATTAATTCACGTTGGAATGAATATTTATAATAAAAGACTACTGTTCAGTGAAGTAGCGAGAGTAATTAAAAAAACTGGTAAGTTTGCTATTTACGATATAATGAGAATTAAAAAAGGTATATTAAAGTATCCAGTTCCCTGGGCATCTAATCATAAAACATCATTTGTAGACAGCCCTGAAATATATTTTAAGTTAGCAAAAGAGGTGGGTTTCATTACATACAAAAAAAGAATAAGAAAAAATTTTGCATTAGAGTATTTCAAAAAACTCAAAAATGAGCAAAATCTTCAGCGTAAAAGATTAGGTTTAAAACTTCTTATAGGAGCAGATAGTAAAATTAAGGCTGAAAATATTGAGAATGCAATAAGAGAGAATTTGATAGCACCAATAGAAATTATTTTTAAGAAAAAATAAAATATAATTATAAAAATTCTAATTATTTTTAAATCAATTAATCCTCTATTATACTAATATGAGCACATAATCAATATATTTGTGTTCAGCAGGTAGTAAAATAAATGCTATCATCAAATGTTAAATAATATATTAAAGTTAATAAAGAGGTCATATTTAAGTTTCCGGTCTCCTCTCATTTATTGTGTGCGGAAACAGATAGAAATATACAAAATAATTTAATTTAAAGTATTTTGCAATCATTTGACATTATGTTAGTATAGTGTTCGGGAGAAGTTATGGCAATTTTGGGAAGGCCTGTAAGCTTAAATAGAGATTCTATTGCTCAGGCTAGTATAAATTATTATTGGAGTTATGGTATGTTTAATATCTCTTATAATGAAATAATAAAACATACTAAAATTGCAAAAGGTAGTTTTTATAAATTATTTAAAGATGAAGATGATTTACAAGCTGAAACCTTGAAAATATACTTTGACAAAACATCTAAAAAACATTTTAAAGACTTGGATGTTTTTAAAGATATATTCGAAATGCTAAAATTTTATTTAGCTAATTATAATATTAATCAATATTGTTATTTTTATGTATCATACGCAGAAAGTTATAAATTAGGCAACAAATCGAAATTAACTATTAAAAATTTAGAAAAAAAATATAAAAAGAAAATACATAATTTATTAATAAGGCATATTGATTTGCATGAATTAAATATTAAAAATATTAACGTTAAAGAATTGGTCTCTTTTCTGTTTGATAGTTTTTTATTAATTAACTTATTTAAACGCAATAAGTTAAGGCAACAAACAATTAACTATGAAAAGTTTTTATTTAAATCAATTAAAAAAATATTGAGTCAATAAATAATAAAAATTATTACTTTCATATTTTTTTATTTTTATCGTCCTGATCTTTAATAATCATTTTATCATTTTCTATCAGTTCATATTGAATTAATTTTTCTCTTACTTGATTAAGCATACTATCCTTTTCGTTAAGGTATTTATTTTTAGCATATATTTTCCAAAATTTAATTCTTAGTTTTGTTGGCAATACTAATATTTGTCTTTTATTCGATTTATCTATATTTGTACATAGCCAACCTTCTTCGATTGAATCATATATAATTTTTTTTAATGATGTTCTTGATATTGATACTGATTTATTTAACACTGAAATTGAGCATTTTTCTTCATTATAATAATATATTATTATATTTCTATGTATCACATACTTAGCAAAGGTTGAGTACATATATTTAATAAACTTATGGTGTTTTTTCATTAACTCCATATCACCTTCATATACAGAAATATTTTCTTTTAAATAACCATTGTAATATTCTTTTTGTTCAGCTTGAGCCAATTTCTTGGCATAATTATTTTCTAAATATTTTTTATAATTCATTTTTTTAATTAATTTTTTTAATATTTTTATGTTATTAGACCGTCTGGTTTATTAATATAGTAACTTAGTTTCTTTTTTATTGGAAATAAATAAAATATAAGACATTTTTTTAATCTTTTATGAAAACTTAGTTAGCCTATACAGAAGCTATTATATGTTTAAATTAGATGGAAACAAAGGAGAGATTAATGAAAAACTTAAATAAATTATTATCATTAGTTATATGTTTTGTCTTTACCAAAGTTGCTTTTGCAGAGATGTCCTTAAGTGGTTATCAAGAATTTTTCGCAGGTTCTGCTGATCAAAGTACGCTTACAGGAACAACAAACCATGGTATAGATAACGCAGGATTTCACAATGGTACATATTCAAGAATAACTGCTGGCTATTCTTCAAGTTTAGATAGTGGTATTGAAATTTCTGGAACAATGAATATTGTTAACAGAGATTGTCAAGGTGATAAAACGGATAACTGTAATGTTACTAATAATAATTTTGTAACTTTTAGTGGAGGATTTGGGAGTGTTAGTGTTGGTGAGAGATTTGACGCAGGTGCTGCTATGCTTTCAAGATTGACTGCTAGTGGACCAACTGCAGAACCAGATGGTGGAAATTATAAAACATTCATTACACTAGATGGATCTAATAAATACGGTAATGCAAATGAAACACATTACGCAGAAAATTCTATGAAAATATTTTATGCTTCTAATGTATTTAATGGTTTTTCATTTGCTACCAGTTATGCTCCTAATGTAACAAATACAGGTTTGGCTAATACTGCTAATGGACAACCTACAGCTACTGGAGATTTTGCTGAGTGGAGCTCTATGAATGATGTTACTCAATTCTTTGGCAAATATGCTATGGAAATGGATGGTATAGGACTAGAAATTGTTTATGGTATGACATCTGGTAATGCCGGACAAATTGCTGGTAATAACTATAATGATTTAGATGAAACTGCTTATTCAGCTAAATTAACTTATGGTAGTTTTGCAGCAGATTATAGAAAAAATGATTCTGGTAATTCTGGTTATGTAAAAGGTGGACAAGCTGGTAATAATGAAGGTACTTCAATTTGTGGAGAATATTCTTTTGGAAATGCTAGGGCGATGGCATGTCAAATGGAAACTTCCTTCACAGATGCAAATAATCGTGAAAACACATCTGATACTATGACCTATGCTGCAGATTATGCATTAGGTGGTGGTGTAACAGTTGGACTTTTATATTTTGATGTAGAAGAAACAGCTAATGATCAAATTCAAACAGATGCTGATGGGATCATGACTATGCTTTCAATAGGCTTCTAAGAGTTTTTTTTAACACTCCCGTTAAAAAAAATTAGTGCCAGACTTATTTTAAGTTTGGCACTATTTGTTTTACCCCAGTTCTACAAATATATATTTCGTTATAGATTTAAATTATTTTCTACATACACTATTTATTTAATTCACTTTCATTAATTTACTTTGTTATTTTAATAATTAATAGCTGAATATAATAAATTTATATAGAAAAAATGTTAAGTTTAAAAGAAAGTCAAAAAAAACCATATCAATTCTTAGCTTGGATATCTACAATTTCTATTTTAATAGGAGCTATATTAGCCAGTTTATGTCCAGAGCTATATATGCATCATTTTTTTTTTCTGTTTGGTAATGGTATTTTAGCAATAACAGCATTTTTATGGAAAGAGAATTCTTTACTAGTTTTAAATACTGGACTATTTTTAGTATATGTAATTGGTATATGTTATGAATATTTTTAAATGTATTACTTTGAAAAATATTATCTTTTCTATTTTTAGTCTTATTTTATTTAATAAATTCACTAATTATAGAATTTTAATGTTTTTATATCAATGATACAACATTCTGATAAAATAAACTTTAATACTAATGGTATTAATCTTTATGAAATCACAGATACTGTAGTATCATGGGTTCATAAAATTGATGCATCTAAGGGATTACTTAATATAAGTATACAACATACTAGTGCTTCATTGTTAATTCAAGAGAATGCCGATCCTACTGTACTTGAAGACTTAAAAATTTACTTTTTAAATTCAGTGCCTTTTAATGATGAGTATAAACATTCGACCGAAGGTAAAGATGATATGCCCGCGCACATTAAGGCATCTTTAACAAACTCTAATCTTACTTTAAGTATTTTAGATAACAAACTGTGTCTTGGGATTTGGCAAGGTATATATTTATTTGAGCATAGAACATCTAAAAAAAATAGAGAGTTAATTTTGCACTTTATTGGTATATAATTATACTTATAAAAAGTTTTATTAATTAAATGTGGTTTAGTAAGTATGATTTATGAAGATTACTTTAAAAAAGAAATTAATAATCTTAATTTCAATTTTTTATCAGAAGAACTAAAAGATTTTATTCCTATAATAAGCGGAAATTTTTTACAAGATAAAGTTTTATTTTCAAATTTTTGGAGAAAGGTTAATCAAGAAAAGATTTTATTTAAAGAAAGGAAAATAATTGACAAGAAAAGTATTCATGATGTAAATGAATTTTGTTGTATTACGAAAAAAATATTTTTAAATACCTATTCTTCATATATATATAGAAAAATAACTAATGATCTTAAAAAAAACATTAGACTAGAATCTTTGTGCTTTGAAGCTAATAATATTGTTCCAAGTTTACTACCTACACCTCAGGATATACTAAGCGAAAATAAATTATTTCTTAAAGAAAAAGAAGGGTTAGAAATACAACAAGGAATATTTCTTTCTGCTATATTACAAAATGAAGAAGAGGGTATTCATCTATGTAAGAGTATGCTTTTACCTTTAGATATAGCAGAAGAGAAAATAGAAGAATTTGAAACTAATGGTAAAGTTGACTTTAATGGTGCAATTGTTGAGAGTTTTAATGATTATGATTTAGTTACATTAAATAACCCTGATTTTTTAAATGCTGAGGACAATAGAACATTATTATCTCTAGAAGCTGCTATAGATATAGCTATTAGCAGCAAAAAAAATAATATTTGTGTATTAAGAGGTTCTAAAGTTTCACATCCAAAATATAAGAATAAAAATATTTTTGGTGCTGGTATTAATCTTACTCACCTTTATGAAGGAAAAATTCCATTCTTATGGTATATAACTAGAGATATGGGAGCAGTTAGTAAGGTATTAAGAGGACACCCTAATAAAAACTTTAGTTTAGAAAATTCATTATTTCCTCATAAAAATAAAATATGGTTTGCTGGTCTTGAAACTTTTGCTATAGGAGGTGGGTGCCAATACTTATTAGTTATGGATCATATTATTGCCGATAAAAATAGTTATATGACCTTACCAGCTAGAAAAGAAGGTATTATTCCAGGTGCAGCAAATCTAAGGCTATGGAGATTTGTAGGAAATAGAATGGCAAGGCAAGCAATTCAGCATGGTTTGAAAATAGAATCTAATTCAATTAATGGAAAAAAAATTTGTGATGAATTAATTAATATTGAAGATATGGATAAGGTAATTGATAAGAGAGTAAAGGACTTTAAAAACTCTGGACTAGTAGGTGCTTCATACAATAAAAGAGCACTTGTATTGGGAGAAGAGAGTATTAATCAATTTAGAGCATATATGTCTGTATACTGTCATGATCAGGCATATTGTCATTTTAGCAAGGATTTAATAAATAATCTTGAAAAATATTGGCATAAAGCAAAGGACAAAAATTGAAAGCTTTTAAAAAGAAATTTTCTAGAAGAAGCTTTATATTCACGCCACCTTTAAAGAAAACAATGTTTAGTAAGGCTATTAATTCAGGAGTAGATATTGTATGCTTAGAATTAGAAGATGGTATTGCTCAATCTGATAAAAATTTAGCCAGGGAAAAAGCATTAGATATAATTAATACAATAGAATATGATAGCAAAGTAGAAGTCTTAATTAGAATAAATAGTATAAAAGAATCTTGTGGGTTATTAGATATAGCAGCATTACTCAAAAGCAAAAATCAGCCAGATGGATTACTTGTACCTAAAATCAAAAGTCCAGAAGAGCTTATTATTTTAGATAATTTGTTTACTGAAAAAAAATTAAATACTAAGATTCATGCTATTATAGAAACCAATCTAGGACTAGAAAAAGCATTTGAAATTGCAGCAAGCTGTAATAGGATAGAATCATTATTTTTTGGGGCAGTAGATATGTCTGCTGAATTAAGATGTCAAAATAGTTGGGAAAATTTATTATTTGCTAGGTCTAGGGTAGTGCATGCTGCAGCATCAAAACAATTGGATGTTATTGATGTTCCATTTCTTGATTTAAATAATATGAAGAAGATGAAGGAAGAGTCTGTTAAATCTAAAAATTTAGGTTTTACAGGAAAAGGTGCAATACATCCTAAACAAATAAAAATTTTAAATAAAGTTTTTACTCCTTCATTAAAAGAAGTTAACAAAGCAAAAAAAATAATAAAATTATTTGAAAAGTCTTTAACAGGCCTTATAGTTTATGATGGAAAATTAATTGAAAAACCAGTTTTGAGGGAAATGTATAGAATAATAAATATTTATAATACAATAAAAAAATAGTATGATTTTTAAGGCAATAAATATTAAGATAGTTTTACATGCTATACTTTCTAAAATTAAAAAATTATTTAATTCAAAATATGATCCGTATCAACCATTACCAAGTAACTTATATTTAGATCCGTCAAATATTACTTTTGAGGCTTATAAAAGTGCTTCTTTAGAATTATCTTTTTCAAAAAATAGATTAGATCCTTTAATATGGCAAAAGTTAGCAAGAAAAAAACTAGTAGATTTATCAGGATATCAAGATAATAGGAAAACCCCTAAAACATCAAAATTATTTAATGAAATAAAACTTTCAAATAGTATCTACAGAAAAAAAATTTATTTGAGAATTTCACCTAAATCAGATATTCCTATAAATTTAATTTATAAAAAACCATATAATCATAAGGCTAAGGTATTTATTTTTTTAGCAGGTTCAACTTCTGGCGCACATATAGGTTGGGGTGAAGCAAAAGTTCCAATTGATCATCAAAGAATTTTTATTGGTGCAGATATTGCTAAGCAAGCTGCTGACAAAGGATATTTAGCTGTAACTTTTGAACAAGCGGGTTATGGAGAAAGGCTTGAAAAAAAACTTAAAAATAAAACTAATAATAATAGAACAATTGATTTTGCAAACCATTTACTGTTGTATGGAAAAACTTTAGTAGGAAATGGTGCCTCTGAAATCTCTTATGTAATAGATTGGCTTTGTTCAGAAAAAAATAAATTTAGTATAAGTAAAAAAAATATTTACCTTTATGGACATTCAGCAGGTGGAACTTTAGCTCAATTTGCTGCTGCACTTGATAAAAGAATAAAAGGAACACTTGCAAGTGGATCCGTTGGTCCAATACGCGAAACTATTGGCTCACGAGGATGTGGGACAGGTAATGGAATATTACCTGGTTTTTTAAATTACTTTGACACGAAAGATATAATAGGCTTAATTGCTCCTAGGTTTTTTATAGCTTTAAGTGGAGATAAAGATCATATTTATCCTTATAAAGGGGCAAAAAAAGTTATAGATGGTGCTAAATTAATTTACATTAAATTAAATGCTAGTAATAAAATAGCTAGCATTAAAGTTAATGGTAAGCATCAGTATTATAGTAAGGAAACTTGGAAAGTTTGGGACAAATTCATAAGTTCATAAAAAATTAATATTTTCCCAAATAATTATTTGCTAATTGCTTTTTTTCTGAGTCTGAATTAAAAAGATTTTGTAATATGTTATCTTTAATTTTTTTTTCAAATACACCCTCACCTGAAAAAGTATGAAGTATATTTGTAAACCATGATGAAAAAATCTGGGTTTTCCAAACTTTTAACAAACAGTTTTTAGAATAGTTTTTTAATTTAATTTCTGATTTTTTATAGAAATAGTGTTTAAAGGCATCGTTTAATAAGTTTATATCATTCACAGCAAGGTTCAGGCCTTTAGCTCCAGTTGGAGGTACTATGTGAGCAGCATCTCCAGCAAGAAATATATTTTTATAGCTCATTGGTTCAATAACGTAACTTCTTAATTTAGCTATACTTTTTTCAATGGAAGGTCCAGTTTGTAATTTATTTTTAATATTAACAGGTAATTTTTTATATAAACTATCCCAGAATCTATCATCAGACCAATTTTTAACTTTTTCATTTGTAGAACACTGTATATAATATCGACTTCTAGTATTAGATCTCATAGAACATAATGCAAATCCATTTATATTATTAATGTAAATTAGCTCTTTTGAAATTGGTTTTGTATCACTAAGTAAACCTAACCAGGCGCAATTATACTCTTTCTCATATATAGTTTTAATACTTTTAGGTATATGATTTTTTGTAATACCATGATGACCATCACAACCTACAATAAATTTACTAGAAACAATTATTTTTTTTGAAGCAAATTTAAACTCTACTTTAGGATTTATTATATCAAGAAATTTTATATTGCTTACTTCATAATATATATTTGAATTAATCTTGCATAATTTATCCATTAAGTCTTTTGTAACCTCTGTCTGTCCATAAACTGTTACATTATTATTTACTAATTTTTTAATATTTATATTATGTATATGATTATTGAAGGCTATATTAAAACCATTATGGGATATTCCTTCCTTAAGTAATCTTTTTCCTATACCTGCCTTTTTTAATATTTTAACTGTACCAGGTTCAAGTATTCCAGCTCTAATCCTATTAGCAACATGATTAGAAGTATGTTTTTCTAAAACTATATTATCAATATTATTTTGATTTAGCATTAGAGATAGTAGAAGTCCTGATGGTCCACCACCTATTATTAATACTTTAGTATGCATAAATTTAAATTTATTATATATTATAATTATAAAATAATATATATGCTTAGTTTGAAATTAAGTAATTATAAAATATTTACATTCATGGCTCAAAATTATACATCAAATCCTTCACATTATTTTAAAGCTTATAAATCTAATACAGATAGAGCCCCTAAAAAAAAATTAATTAAAATAAAAAATGATATAAATAAAAGACAATTATTAAGTAAGTTATACAAAAATTTTACAATAAATAATAACTTACTTTGCTTTAATAAAAATAAAAAACCCGTGGGTCAAAAAATTGTTATAAAAGGCAATGTTACAGACACTTCTGGAGTCCCATTAAAAAATATAATCATAGAAATTTGGCAGGCTAATGCTTCTGGAAAATATAGAGATAAAAATGACAAACATGATGCAACTATTGATCCTAATTTTTATGGTTATGGTGTTACTAAAACTAATAATATTGGAAATTATAAGTTTATTTCAATACTTCCTGGAGCATATCCATGGAATAATCATAAAAATGCATGGAGGCCGAGACATATTCATTTTTCCATTTTAGATTTAAATTTTTTTTCAAGGTTATGTACTCAAATGTATTTTCCTGGTGATTTTTTACTTAATGATGACCCTATATACAATTCTATTCCCAAAGAACACAGAAATAAGGTTATTGCTAAATATGACAATAAAAAAAATAAAATCTCAAATTATTTAACTTTTAACTTTGATATAATATTATAATGTCACTTTATAAAAAAAAACTTTTTAAAACACCTTCACAAACAGTAGGCCCATTTTTTCAAAATTATTTAAAATTTGATTTTAATAAAAACATTTCCTCTATTAAAAAAAATAAAATTAAAAACAGAATAAGCTTAAATTTAAATATTAAAGATAAAAAAAATAGAATAGTAAAAGATGCTTTTATAGAATATTGGCTATTTTATAAAAAAAATAATAAAAAAATCTTTTTACTATTTAATAGAATTAAATATGATATTAAAAAAAAAGCTTTCCTTATTAATCTAAATGAATATAAATTTAATACTTATCTATATTTAACAATCTTTTCTAGAGGGTTATTAAATCATTTGCATACAGTAATTTATTTTAATGATTTAAATTTCTTTAAGAAAGATATTTTTTTTAAAAAATTACCTATTGATAGAAGACATTTTATGATAGCTAAATTAATAAAATTTGAGAATGATATTAAATTTTATAAGCATGATTTACATTTAAATGGTACAAAGGAATCAATATTTTTTTACATTGATTAATACTTATCATGCTTAGTCAAGAAAACTCAAATATATATAAAAAATTATATTCTGAAAAAAATATAGATCAGATTCTTTCTGATGAGTCATTTATTAAAAAAATTTTAATTTTTGAAAAAATGCTAGCTAAAGCTAATTATGAATTAGAATATTTACCATATAAGGCTTATCAAAATATTAACAAAGCTATTAAGTCTACCAATTATGATACATATGATCTTCAATATGATTTGGAGTATTCAGGTGTAATTACAATTAATCTACTTAATCAAATAAAAAAAAATATTAATAAAAACTATATTCCTTTTCTACACTATGGAGCTACCAGTCAAGATTCAATTGATACTGCTTTAATATTACAAATCAAAGATACGAGAAATTTATTTGTTAATAATTTAAAAAAAATTTCTTATAAATTACATAACCTAGCTATTAATAACAAAAAAACATATGCTGTCGGTAGAACTAGAAATAAAACTGCCACACTTACTACTTTTGGATTTAAAGTTGCTAATTGGTTATTTCCTATATTGAGAAATACAGAAAGACTTAAAAATTGTTATAATAATGGACTACTGTCTATTCAATTAGGAGGGCCTGTTGGAAATCTTTCTTTATTCAACGAAAAAGGTGTGTTATTAAAAAAAAAAGTTTCTAATCTCTTAAATCTAGACTTTGACGAAGGCAGTTGGCACAATCAAAGAGACAGAATTGTAGAATTTTGTAATACTTTAGCTATGACAACTGGCTCTATAGCAAAAATAGCTAATGATATGTTGGTATTGTCCCAAGACGAAATATCTGAAATTATTTTTAGTAAGTCAGGCTCGTCTTCATCTATGCCACATAAAAATAACCCTGTAATTGCAGAGTTGTTAGTTTCACTAGCTAAATTAAATTATAATCAATTGTCAGTTTTACATGAATCTTTAATACATAAAAATGAAAGAGATGGTGTTTCCTTGATGATAGAATGGCATGCGTTATATAGCATGCTCAGATTTACAAGTGCTTCTATAGATCATTTTAATAAATGTCTTTCTGTAATAAAAGTAAATAAAAAAGCTATTAATAATAATATTGATAATACTTATGGTGTTATAATGAGTGATTACTTTTTTATAGAATTACTAAAGGTTTATCCTTATTCAAAATTAGAAAAAATTTATCCTAGATTGGTAGAGAAGGCATTAAATGATAAGATACATTTACTAGATATCTTAGAAAAATATTTAGGAAAAAAATTAAACATTAATACGAACAACATTTTCTTAAGATGTGTTAATTCAACTGATATTTTAATAAGGAAATTGGGTAAGAAGCTTGAAAAAACTTTTTAGCTTTCTTTCATTTCTTTATAAATATTAATTTTTTTTTCTTTAAAAAAACTTAATGAATGTTTGAAACATTCATTACCAGTAGGAACTCCGCAATATAAGGATATTTGTAAAAACAGTTCTTTTAATTCATTTAAATTGCAATTATTATTTAAAGCTCCTTCTAAATGCAGTTTAAATTCTTCCCATTTGTTTGTAGCTGCTAAGATACATAGTGTATTAAAGCTTTTTTGTTTGTCTGATAAAAATTTATTATTCCAAACTTTATCCCAACAGTTTATAATAATATAATTTTGAAAGTCTTCATTAAATATGTTTTTATTTTTAATCGTTTTATTTACATATTTAATGCCTAAAACTTTTTTTCTTTTTTTTATGCCTTTATCATATTGACTGCTTTTCATAATAATTCCTTTTTTTTTTGCATCTTTCTTTTTTTTAAAATATATTAATACATCTTATGTTAACTTTTGATGATATAATAGACTCTTTTTCAAGAGTAAATCCTAAAAAAATTGTAATAGCTGATGATAGAAGATTTTTGAGTTATTATGACCTACAACGTAATGGTTATAATCTAGCTGCCTTTTTAAATAAACAAAAAATAGTTAAAGGAGATAGAGTAGCATTTTTAGCCTATAATAGAGTAGAATTTGCTGAAATTTTATATGCAACAGCTAAGTTAGGGGTAATTGTAATGCCTATAAATTATAGACTATCTAAAGAAGAAATATTGGATATCATAAAAGATGCTAATCCTAAATTTTTTTTATTTGATAAGTCTTTTTTAAAAATTAAAAACCACTTAGTTAAAAAATTTTTTATTAATAAAAATATTACATTATGTATAGACTCAAAATTTTATCACAATGTAATTACTACTCTTAAAGCAAACAAATTATATAGGTTAAAAAAAAGTATCAAGACAGACAGATGGTCAATAATGTATACTTCAGGTACTACTGGTATGCCCAAAGGTGTAATTAGAGATCATAATGGCTATTATTACTTATCTGCTATTACTTCTATAGAACTAAAAATAAAGAAAAGTGATAAAGCTTTATTAGTCATGCCTTTATTCCACGCTAACTCATTTAACTTCTTTTGTGCTTATATTTTTTCTGGAGCTAGTGTATTCATATACTCAAAAAAAAGTTTTGACAGTAAATATTTTTTTTATGTATTAAATAAATTCAAATGTACTTTTACTTCTTTAGTACCCACTCATTTTATTATCATTTTAGATTATTTAAAAAAAATTAATAAAAACAATATTATAAATAGAGAATTTAATTTTATGATTTCTTCTGCTCCTGTAAGAAAAGATACTAAAAAATCTATATTAAAATTCTTTAAATCAGCAAATCTTTTTGAACTTTACGGCTCTAGTGAGTCAGGTTGGGTCACAATGTTGCATCCGGATGAACAATTTTCCAATTTAGGTACTGTGGGTAAAGAGTGTATAGGTAGTAAAGCAATAAAAATAATGAATGAAAAACTAGAAGAAGTTTCTGACGGTACTATTGGAGAGCTATATGCATCTACTCCTTATAATTTTTTAGGTTATTGGAAAAATAAGAAAAAAACGGATGATGCTTTTTTTAAAGATTTTGTATCTGTAGGAGATTTAGCTTTTAGGGATAAAAATGGTTATATAGTTTTAGTAGATAGGAAAACAAATATGATTATTTCTGGGGGTGAAAATATTTATCCTTCTGAAGTAGAAAATATTTTAGGTAATCATAATTTCATTAAAGATGTTGCTATAGTTGGTTATCCTGATAAAAAGTGGGGTGAAATTGTTTGTGCTTTTGTCGTTCTGCATCAGGGTTTTGAAATATCAGAATTTAATTTAATTGAATGGTCAAAAAAAAGATTAGCAAGATATAAATGTCCAAAAAGAGTATTTTTTATTGACAATAATGATATGCCAAGAAATGCTAGTGGCAAGATATTACATAAGAATTTAAAAGAGAAAGTTTATAATTTAATTAGTTATAATGAATGATAAGAGATTTAAATACTGATAAAAACTCCTGTGCAGCATGGATAGCAAAGTTTTTGCTCAATAGAAAGGTAGAATATATTTTCGGTTTACAAGGTGGACATATTCAGCCTATTTGGGATAACTGTTATAAATTAGGTATTAAAATAATTGATGTTAGAGATGAAAAAGCAGCAGTTCACATGGCACAAGCATATTCATATTTTACTGGTAATGTAGGAGTAGCTATGGTTACGGCTGGACCAGGGGTCACTAACACGGTTACTGGAATAGCAAACGCTTTTTTATCTAATGTACCTGTTTTATTAATTGGTGGTTGTACACCAATTCCTCAAAATAATATGGGTCCGTTGCAAGATATTCCACATGTAGATATTTTAAAACCTGTAACAAATTATTGTAGAACTGCAAGGGTAGCTGAACAAGTAATTAGAGAATTAGATTTAGCTTTTTCATGCGCCATGGGAAATATGGGCAATCCTGGACCTAGTTATTTTGAAGTTCCTACAGATATTTTGAGAGAAAGTGTAGATAAGAAATTAATTTTAGAAGATTGGATGGTAGAAAAGAAACCATATAATATTTATCCAAATTCTAGTGATATTGATAAAGCCATAGATACTATTAAAAATTCAAAAAAACCCTTAGTTATAACAGGAAGAGGTGCTTTAAATAGTAGTCAACAAATATTAAAATTTATTAATAAATTTAATATACCATACTTAGATACTCAAGATAGTAGAGGGCTGATACCTCATTCTAATCCTAATTATATATTTGCAGCAAGAAGTAAAGCAATGGCTGAAGCAGATTTAGTTATATTATTAGGTAGAAAGTTGGACTATCAACTTGCTTTTGGATCTCCTGCTATATTTAAAGAAGCAAAGTTTATTAGAATTTCTGGATCTGTATCAGAGTTAATCGATAATAGAAGGGGCTTTCCAGAAATATTATCAAATCCTGGAGAAACTATTGAACTGATCCATAATAAACTTCATAAAACTAACTTTGATAAATCCTGGATTAATAATATTAAAAACTTCCATCTAAAAAAAATAAATAAAGTATCAAGAAAAAAAGTAAAAAAAACAGGAGATGATAATAAGATTAATCCTAAATTAATATTTGAATGTTTAAAAAATATCATAGATCATGATTTTGTAGGAATAGCTGATGGAGGAGATATATTAAGCTTTGCTAGAGTAGGTTTGCATTCTAAATATTATTTGGACTCAGGAGTATTTGGTTGTCTAGGAGTTGGTATACCTTATGCCATAGCAGCATCAAAAGTATTTAAGAGAAAAAAAATAATATGTGTTACAGGTGATGGCTCATTTGGATTTAATGCAATGGAAATTGATACTGCAGTAAAAAATAAATCTGATATTTGTGTAATAATTTCTAATAATGGAGGTTGGAATATAGAAAAACATGATCAAAGGCTTAATTATGGAAATAGAGTGTATGCTACAAGTTTGCCTCATTGTGATTATGCGGCATTAGCAAGATCTTTAGGAGCTTACGGTGTTCGTGTTGAAGACCCTGAAAAATTAGAAAACTCTCTTAGTGAAGCTTTAAAAAATACCCCATCTGTAGTAGATATTATTACATCATCAACTATATTATCTTCAGATGCTATTAAAGGATTAGGATTTGTTCGCAAATATCAAGCATTGGATGTTTGGGATGATATGGAAATAAATTTTAAAAAAAAATAACGCTATACCTCAAATAATTATTAGGCTAGTTTAATTTTATGAAAAAAATTTTAATATTAGGTGGAGGATTTGCAGGTATTTACACTGCTAAAAATTTACAAAAGCACAACCTAGAAAATTACGAAATTGAATTAATTAGTGATAATAATTATTTCATTTTTCAACCGCTTTTACCTGAAGTTGCTTCTGGGACTATATATAGTTCAGATGCAGTAACACCTATTCGTCAGATGTTAAAAGGAATAAAATATAGAAATGCAGAAATATCTGGTCTTGATTTTGATAATAAAAAAATTTCCATATTACAAGGTTTTAAAAAGAGTACACACTATATTTCATATGACCATTTAGTAATTGCTTTAGGTCAGGTTAGCAATTTAGATATTGTTAAGGGTCTTAAGGATCATGCTTTTACAATGAGAAGCTTACAGGACGCTTATGATTTAAGAAACCATATTCTTGGTTGTTTAGAATTAGCAGATGTTACTTCTAATAAAGAGCTTAAAAAAAGACTTTTAAATATAGTTGTTATAGGTGGAGGTTTTTCTGGTGTTGAAACTATTGGAGAAATAAAAGAAATGATAGATCGACTAATACCCTATTATAATTCAATTAAAAAAGAAGATTTAAAGTTTCATATAGTAGAATTTGCAGATCAATTACTTCCAGATATGGATAAAAAAGTTGGAGCTTATACTCTTAAAAAATTTTTAAAAAACAACATAAATGTTCACTTAGATACTGCTCTGAAAGAAGTTACCCAATACCAAGTATTCCTAAGTAATAATAAGTCTATTGCCTCCCATACTGTAATTTCTACAATTGGTTCTACAGTTTCCAAATTAATAAAAGATAGTAATTTAAATTTACAACATGGAAAAATAGTTACAAATAGTACTTTGCAAGTAGAAGGTTATAAAAATATATGGGCTGTTGGTGATGCAGCACTTATTCCAAATAATGATCCAAAAAATATGCTATATAAGCAAAAAAAAGTGGCATATGCTCCACCAAATGCTCAATTTGCTGTAAGACAAGGAAGACTTTTAGCAAAAAATATTAAAGCAAAAATAGTAGGTAATCATCTTGCAAATTTTCATTATACTTCAAAAGGATCTTTAGCTTCTTTAGGTTCTAGAGATGGTGTAGGTAAAATATTTTTTATTACTGTAAAAGGTTTTATAGCATGGTTAATATGGCGAGCTTTCTATTTATCTTTTTTACCAACTTTTGCGACAAAAATTAGAGTGTTAACAGGTTGGATAGTAGAATTTCTTGTTCCTAGAAATGCCGTTATGACAAGGGCTTTAAAAAACAATGCTGTAGCTTATCAAAATTTTAAAAAAGGAGATGTTGTTTTTAAAGAAGGTATGATTGCAGATGGTTTTTATATTGTTATTCAGGGTTCATTTAAAAATACTTTTATTAAAACAAGTTCAGGTAAACAGTTTACAAAATACTATAAAGAAAATGATCATTTTGGAGCTAGAGTATTATTATCTGGATCAAGAAGAACAGGAACTATTATTGCATTAGAGGATTCAAAAGTAGTAAAAATTGATAGAGATACATTTAAAATTATGAACCAACATTTTCTACCATTCAAAGATTACTTTAAAAGTTATATAAAAGATAATTTTAAAAAATTAGATTAAAATTTGTCCTGTTGACTATTAATAACAATAGTATAACATTTTTGTACGTTCAGCCTTATGGTCGGAAGTAAGCTTGTAGCTGAAGGAACGCAATATGTTTAGTTAGCATAATGCCCAACATTACTAGCATTTCTCTCATAAAGTAGAATAAATATATAATAAAAGGGAGTTTATTATGATTGAAGGTAATACAGCTTGGATTTTAACATCTACAGCTCTTGTGTTGTTTATGACTTTACCAGGACTAGCACTTTTCTATGGAGGTTTGGTTTACTCTAAAAATTTGATATCAGTTCTAATACAATGCTTTGCAGTGGCATGTTTGATGTCTATCACATGGTTTATTGCAGGTTATAGTATAGCTTTTACTGAAACTGGTGAGTATTTTGGAAATTTGTCTAAAGCTTTTTTAAGTAATGTAAGCGCAGATTCTGAATTTGCAGGCTTGCCTGAATCTGTTTTTTTTATGTTTCAAATGACTTTTGCTATTATAACCCCCGCACTAATAGTTGGAGCATTTGTAGAAAGGGCAAAATTTTTAGCTGTTTTAATATTTAGCTGTATTTGGTTACTTGTGGCTTATGCTCCTATTACTCATTGGATATGGGGAGGAGGCTGGTTAGCTAAAATGGGAGTACAAGATTTTGCAGGAGGTTTAGTAGTTCATCTGAATTGTGGGGTTGCTGCTCTTGTATTTGCCTATTTGTTAGGACCAAGAAATAGTAAAAAACAATTAGTACCTCATAGTCCTCCTTTAGCAATGATAGGAACATCTATGCTATGGATAGGCTGGTTTGGATTTAATGGAGGTAGTGCATTAGCTGCAGATGGTAATGCTGGTATGGCTATGACAGTTACACATATATCTGCATCTACTGCAGCTTTGGTATGGATGGCTATTGAGTGGGTTAAGCATGGCAAACCAACCTTAGTAGGAGTTGCAACAGGTTGTATTGCTGGACTAGCAACTATTACTCCTGCATCTGGTTTTGTAGGACCAAGTGGGGCACTTGTAATAGGAATATTAGCAGCAATAATATGTTATTACATGGTAGGTTTTGTTAAGAATTTTTTAAAAATTGATGATACTTTAGATGTGTTTGCTGTTCATGGAATAGGTGGCTTATTGGGTACTTTACTTTTGGCACCTTTAGGGTCAAAATCATTAGGAGGTTTAGGGCTTTCTGAAGTAGGAATATTAGAACAATTAAATATACAAATTTTAGCAAGTATTGCAGTTGCTATTTGGTCAGGAATAGTTTCATTTATTATTTTAATAATTCTTAAAAATACTATTGGCATTAGAGTATCAAGAGATGAAGAAGAAGCAGGCCTTGACAGAAGTAGTCATTCTGAGAGTGCCTATAATTAAAATAACTTTTAATAAAGGAGGATAGTAATATCCTCCTTAAATATATGATTAAAAATTTAAATTTGATTGATTCTAAACTAAGTATTACTAATAGAATAGCAATACTTACATTTTGTAGAAATGATATAAGAAATGCATTAACTGGTTCTTATCTGATAGACGATATTATAAATACTATAAACTACGTAAATAAAAATAGTAACATCTCAGTTTTAATAATAACAGGTGAAGGAAAGGCATTTTCTTCAGGGGGTAATATTAAAGAGATGTTAAAAAAAAATAGTTCGTTTTCTGGTCCTGTAGAAGAAGTAGAAAAAAAATACCGAAATGGAATACAAAAAATACCTATTAATATGGAAAAAATAGAAATTCCTACTATTGCTGCTATAAATGGTCCAGCGATTGGAGCAGGTTTTGATTTAGCTTGCATGTGTGACTTTAGAATAATGTCAAATAAAGCATATCTTGCAGAAAACTTTATTAATTTGGGGATTATTCCTGGTGATGGAGGAGCTTATTTTTTGCAAAGATTAATAGGTTATCAAAAAGCAGCAGAATTAACTCTAACAGGAAGACAAGTGTCTGCTGACGAAGCATTGAACTTAGGATTAATATTAAAAAAAGTTGAAGCGGATCAACTTCTTAAAGAAGCTACTAAATTAGCAACAGATATAGCAAAAAAACCAAAAAATACTATACGTTACACAAAAAGGTTACTAAAAATGGGATCTAAATTACCTTTAAGTGAATTTTTAGATTTTTGTGCATTATTTCAAGGTATAAGTCATAATCATAAAGATCATAAAAATGCTATTAAAAAAATAAAGGTAAAGAAATAGTTATTTTCCCTTAAAAACTACTTTTTCTTTATTAACAAATGCTTTTGCTGCATTTTTGTGATCTTCAGTTTCACTACAAATCATCATATGCAGAGCTTCTTGGTTTAGTGATAAATTTAAATCTCCTATTTCAGCAATATTAAGATTTTTTTTCATATATTTTATAGCTATTGGTGCTAAATTTCTAAATTTATTTTTTAAATTTTTTGTATAGTCATTGATTTCAGTACTATTAACTAAACTGTTGACAATTCCTAAATCATTAGCTTTTTTTCCGTCTATAGACTCAGATAAATAAAAAAGTTCTCTAGCTTTTGCAGATCCTATTATTTTAGTTAAGAAATAGCTACCTCCGAAATCACCTGAAAAAGCAATTTTTGAAAAAGCAGTTACAAATTTAGCATTTTCAGTTGCTATTCTCATATCACAAGCTAATGCAATTGCAAAACCAGCACCTGCTGCAGCCCCATTAATAATAGAAATTGTAGGAATAGGAAGTGTATATAGTAATTCAGATACCCCCATAATTCGTCTTAGAGAATTAGTTTTCTCTTCTAAACTGCTATTATCTTCTTTTGATGCCATGTCTTTAACATCTCCACCTGCAGAAAAAGCATCTCCTTCACCACTTAAAAAAATGGCTCTTAGTTCATGGTCTTCTTTGCATTTTTCTAAAACTGTTAATAAATGTTCAAACATTTCTCGAGTTATAGCATTTCTGCTTTCTGGTCTATTAAATTTTATATCTAGAATATTGTTTTTATTTTCTATTAAAATATCTTTATTCATATGTTCCTCGAAAAGTATTGTAAATTATTATTAAATTATATAATAATATATTATGAATAATATGGAATTAAAAAATAGTTTACAGCTTCCTGTTATAGGAGCACCACTTTTTATAGTATCTAATCCAAAATTAGTTATTGAACAATGTAAAGCTGGAATAGTAGGTTCTTTTCCTTCATTAAATGCTAGACCAAAAGAATTACTTGATGATTGGCTAATTGAAATTAAAGAAGAATTAGAAAAATATAATAATGCTAATCCGGATAAACCAGCAGCACCTTTTGCCATAAATCAAATTGTACATAAAACAAATGATAGAATAGAACATGATATGGAGCTTACAGTAAAACATAAAGTACCTGTGGTTATTACATCTTTAGGTGCTAGGCCAGAAGTATATGATGCTGTTCATAGTTATGGTGGTTTAGTTTTGCATGATATTATTAATAATTTTTTTGCAAAAAAAGCTATTGAAAAAGGAGCAGATGGTCTTATAGCAGTAGGCTCAGGGGCAGGAGGACATGCTGGTACTATATCTCCTTTTGCATTAATTCAAGAAATAAGAGAATGGTTTGATGGTCCTATAGCTTTGTCTGGTTCTATATCAACTGGACAAGGAATATTATCTGCTTTAGCTTGTGGGGCAGACTATGCCTATATAGGATCAGCATTTATTGCTACTCAAGAAGCGAATGCTACAGATGGATATAAGGATGCTATAACTAAATATAACTCAAATGATATTGTTTATACTGATTTGGTAACAGGAGTAAAAGGAAATTATTTAAAACCTTCTTTAGCAGCAGC
>CENP01449904.1_pt1 | contig 25536 bp, 25 predicted proteins | sample 361281 | NCBI WGS metagenome assembly CENP01 (sample SAMEA2591122, study PRJEB7988) | marine metagenome | biome: marine biome (ENVO:00000447); feature: deep chlorophyll maximum layer (ENVO:xxxxxxxx); material: saline water (ENVO:00002010), including plankton (ENVO:xxxxxxxx) | depth 70 m | reverse complement strand
GGTTGGTCTCACTAACGAGCGATAATTGTAGATGAATAAGTTAAAATAGAATAGGCTTGAAAGGTTTCCCCATATTTGAAAAACAACGAGTCGGTAGATCGGTTATGCCCTTAGTCACAAGAAATTAATTATTTTCATAATCTTCAAGACAGTTATTACTCACCAGTTCTTTCTTGCAAGAGTCAATAATATTATGAAGATTCCCAAAATTGTCTTTTTGAAAATAAGGAATTGTTAAATCAATTAAAATAAACATTACTAATAAAACCTTTACAGCAGTGTTTTTATTAATTTTTGATTGAATATATAGAAAATAAAAACTGAAAATTAAAAACAAAAAAATTAACAATTTCCAATTGTCGATATATGAAGCTATTGATGAAGAAGCAATAAATAAATCTAATTTTGAATTAAAAATATTAAAATTTAAAAAATATATCAAACTAATAATCAGAACTATTGTGAAATGCTGTGAGTATCTCATCCATTTTGTCGGACTTAAAAACCAAAACCAAACATATGTAGACAATATAGACCCAATTAGAGGAATACTTATTTTTCCAAATACTTCATCAATCTTACTTTTATTGGTCATAGTTAAAAACAAGAAGAGAACAGGAACGATTAATATCCTGAAATTGTCATATGAGTTCCATGATGAGACTTCTGAGATAATTGAAGAGGTTTCAAGACCTACACTTTGATGATTTAGTATTAAATAAAAGAGATCTTTAATATAAGCAAGAATGTTTCCATTTTGATATTTTATTTCTACAAGAATTAACCATGAAAATAAAGGGATAGAAAAAAATAAAACATCTGAGAAAATTTCTTTAACTTTTTTTTCAATTATCAGGGACAGAAAATAAAATATTACAAATGGCATTAGTGTAAGTAATTTTCCAAAAAATATAGATAAGCTAAATAACAATAATGCAATTTTTCTTTTTCTTTTAAATAAGTAAATCCCATTAACAAATAAGATTGTTGATGCAAATTCACCAATCATATACAACGACCCTTGCCACCATGGGATTAGGATCAAAATAAAACTGTTTATGAATAATAAAAATTTATATTCAGATTTATAAATTTTTACAATTATATAAGACATAAAGAGCTGTAAAAATAGAATCCAATAAAAATTAGATATTCTTGCAATAACAAATTTTGAAGTTAAATTCCATCCAATCACTCCACCAATCGCAGAAATAGGTCCTGAAGTTAGTAAAGTACTATAACTTCCACCAATAAAATCTCCAGCATTAAAATCTAAATTTCTGAAAAAACTAACATTAGAAGCCAAAGATATATACTCATCTATAAATGAAGGTATTCTTACGGCTTTTGTTCTAACATAATCAAAGACAAAATAATTTTGAATTATTAAGAAAGGAAAAATCGTATAATTTAATTTTTCATGAAAATTAATTTTTTTTATATCATAAAAAAATTTTTTCAAACTTGAGATTAATTTTTTGTGGAAATTTAAAGAAAAAAATTTATATAAACTTAATAATGTAATAGATGAAAATACGACAATTATTAAAATATCATAAATTGTTGTAATTGTAGGTTGAAAGCCGCCATTAACATAATGTAAACATTCTGAAAAAGAATTTACTGTCGCAGCATCCCCCCAAAAATTATATAAATTTATAGGAGTAAAATTTGGGTCAACTTCAAATATGTAGTTTGATCCTATTATTTCTTGTTTATTGAAATCTTTAGGAGTAATTCCACATATTGACTCTATTTTAGTAGTACTCACTTCAAGAATTATATGTTATCTAAAACTTTAAAATAGGAGTTACACTTAATAAGTAAGCCAAGAAAACAAAAGTAAAATAAAATACAATTTAATATATAAAAAATTTTTAAAATATATCATGATGTTCTCAAAAAAGGAAGAATTCTTAAGAAATAAAGATAAAAAACTAAAAAAAATAATTGATATGAATGGTCATATTAAATTTAAACCAAGAAAGGAAAATCAATTTGACACTCTTGTAGAGATTGTTATTTCACAATTTATATCTACATCTGCAGCAAATTCAATATTCTTAAGAATTAAAAAAAATTTTAACACTGTATACCTTAAAGAAACACATTTTCAAAAACTTACAATTAATGAAGTTAAAAACCTTGGATTGAGTACAAATAAAGCACGGACTATTAAAGAACTTTCCGAACTTTATTTAGACAAAACATTTGTAGAGTTATCCAGTCTCAATAATGATGAAATGAGTCGAAAATTACTATCAATATTCGGTATTGGTCCGTGGTCTATAAATATGTTTGAAATATTTTGTCTTGGTAAGCAAAATGTTTTTTCTTCTAAAGATGCTGGATTGAGATTAGCGATGAATAATTTTGGATTTGTTAAACCAGAAAGTCGGTGGACAGAGTATGATAAATATGCTGAAAAATGGAAGCCATTTAAAACTACTGCTTGTATTCATTTATGGAAAACTGTAGATTTAAAGATTATTCAAATAAGTTATAATCTTTCTATGTTTGTAATTACTTATATTTTTATTTACTAAATTATGAACTCTTTATAAAAATGAAAAGCAATATAAAAAAATTAATTAAGAGAAATAAAATTATTTATAAATTTGTTTCTGATTCTAGAGAGACTTTAAGAATTATTTACAATACAAAAAGACGAAGTAGATTTTTTTGGATGTTAAGAAATGGTGATGACACACTTTCACTGAACTATCCCCTCAATGACAGATCAATAATTTTTGACATAGGAGCATATACTGGAATTTTTACAGAAAAAATTTTTAACAAATTTGAATGTGAAGTTCATGCTTTTGAACCACTAAAAGAATATTCAGACATTTTGGTAAAAAAATTTAAAAGACATCCAAAAGTTATCATTAATAATTTTGGTCTTCTAGATGAAGATCAAAAATTAATGGTTTCAAATATAGGCGCTGGATCAAGTATATTTTCTAGACCGGAGGGACAACCAGATAATATAGTAACAATCAAATCTTTTATAAAATATGTAAATGAAAATTCTATTGAGAAAATTAATTATATGTATATAAATATTGAAGGAAGTGAATATAAACTTTTAGATCATATAATAAATACAGGTTACATTAATAATATTGATCATATTCAAATACAATTTCATAATTTTGTAGATAACAGTAAGATATTGAGAAATAAAATTAGGCAAGAATTAAGAAGAACACATGAATGTAAATTTAATTTTCCTTTTATTTGGGAAAGATGGGATAGAGTAAACAAGGATGATATCTGAAATAAACTTAAAAGAAGAGTTAGAAAAAAAAATTAAAGTAATTAATAATTAAACAATGTGTGGAATATATTTTACAAATCAAGATAAAGATACTTCTTTTGATAAAAAATTTTTAGAAAGAGGACCTAATTTTTTTAAAAAAGAAAGTTACAAATCATTTGAAATGGGTCACTCTTTATTAAGTTTAACTGGAGAATTTACACCTCAACCTATACAGGACATGAATACGAAACTTATATTTAATGGACAAATATATAATTATGACAATTTTAAATTTTCATCTGATTCATTTTTTATCCTTGATGAATATTTAAAAGATAAATCAAATTTTTGGAAAAATTTGGATGGTGAGTATGCAATAGTTATTCATGATATGAATATTAATAAAATAATTTTTCTCACCGATATATTTGGGACAAAACCTCTTTATTTTTCGATAAATAAAAAAAACATATCCATATCATCTCTTAGATCTACTTTAGAAATAAATGGTCATAAAGAAATTAATAAATGTAAACCCAACACAATTTATGAATTTGATTTAAGTAAAAATGAATTGATATTAATAGAAAATTATTTTGAATTTAATCTTGATCAATATAAAAATACCTTTGAAGATTGGCATAATCTTTTTTTAGATAGTATAAAAAAAAGATTTAAAAATTTAAATCATGATATTATTCTTCCGCTTAGCAGCGGTCATGATTCTGGAGCAATTGCCTCTGCTATGGAAATATTAGATATTGATTTTTATTCTTATAGTTTTCTTAGGAATGAACATAGAAAAGTAATTTCTAAAAGAATACTGAAAAGATTTTTAAAAAATCCTTTCAAAACTCAATTTAAAAGGAATCTTCAAGATATGAAATTAAGATCAAATTTAGCGGATCATTTAAATAATAATTGTGATAAGTTTTTTTATGGGGCAGAGTTAAATCTTCTAGATATAAATGGTTTTGATGATCCAGGCGCTATAGGACTTACGCATGTTTTAAAATCTGTACAAAAAAGTAATAATAATATAAAAATAGTTGCTTCTGGACAAGGCGGTGATGAAATTTATTCAAATAACCAGAATTATACTTTTGATAAATCCAATCCTAAATATTTTGATTCATATTTAAAGAAGATTTTCCCATGGCAAAATTTTTTCTATGGAACACAAATTAGTTACTTATCTAAGGAAGAGTCAATTGGAGGTAGTTTTGGCATGGAAACGAGATATCCTTTTTTAGATAAAAAGTTAGTTCAGGAATATTTAAATCTTACGCCTGATTTAAAGAATAAATATTATAAATCTCCGATTACTGACTTTTTGATAAAGACTGGGTATCCATTCATAGACAATAATACAAAGGTAGGATTCAATCCTTAGCCTAAGAACTTAAAATTTTATATGCTTTCTTGTACATATAAAAAGAAATAACTTGTAGTTTATTAAATATTGTAAAAGAATATTTTTCTGGAAAAATTTTAATGTTAGAATCATTTAATTTTACACTATAAATTTTTGGCTGAGAATTATGTACTCCTGATCCATCTGCACCTGTATTATTGACTAAGCTTTTTATTGGTTGTAAACATAGACCATTTTGAATAAAAATAAATTGATACCAGTAAATAGCCCAAGTGCTGATCTCACCTTTTTGATTTCTAATTAATTGACTTTCATAATCTTTTTCAAAACCATAAATATTAAATAGTCTTCTATCTTTTTTTTTCAAAGAAGAAATAATATTTTCTTGAAAATTATTATTATTTTCCCATGTTTTTTTCCATGTAGCCCAGCCCCAGCAATTCATATTTCTTGAAAAATAACTTCTAGTTTTTTTTCCGATGAAAGTTTTAAAATTATAACCACTAATATGCATTATCTTTTTTTCATTTTTATATATTTTGAGTGATTTGATCATATAATCTAAAAAACTTTTGCTTACTACTAGATCATCTTCAAGAAAAATAGCTGAATCATGATTATTAAAGATTGTATTAATACCATTTAAAATATTATTTTTTAATCCTAAGTTTTCATCGTTTATATTGATTTCTTTTGAATTACATTTCCATTTTTCTTTGATAATTTTTAAAACCTCATCATTTTTCTTCTTATCAGAGTCATCTTTAAATTTATCAACAAAAAAATGTACATTAAAATCTTTAAATTCTCTGTTTTCCTCAAGACTTAACATTAAATTTTTTAGCTTTTTTGGTCTGTTATATGCAAATATAACAATAGGTGGATAATCTACAGAATTATTACTCATAAAATTATTTCAAATTTAAACGATCAAGACGATTACTTACTGTTTGATGATATTCACTTTCCCACCAGTCATTATTTTGAATATACCATTCTATTATTTCCCTTAATGATTCATTAAAATCATACTTTGGTTGCCATCCAGTTGATACAAGATAGTTGTTATTTGTTGCATATCTAAAATCATGCCCTGGTCTATCATTTACATACGAAATTCTTTCTTCATCTAGTTTCATTAAATCGATAATTTTTTTACCAAGTTCATAATTATTAATAAAGAAATCTGTACTTATATTGAAAATATCATTTTCAAAACCATTTTGAATAATATGTATAAGTGCTGAAGAAGTATCATTAACATGAATCCAGTTTCGTATATTTTTTCCATCGCCATATATTTCGATATTTTTATTATTGATTAGGTTTAAGATGCTGAATGGAATCAGCTTTTCTGGTTGTTGAAAAATACCATAATTGTTACAAGGCCTAACAATAACTATATTTTGATCATATGTATTTCTAAATGCATTACATAAATGTTCGGCAGATGCTTTTGATGCTGAGTATGGGGAAGAAGGATTAAATCTATCAGATTCATCAAAAAATTTTTCTTTCGAACTTCCATAAATTTCATCTGTAGAAATTTGGATAAATCTTTTAATATTATTTAATTTTGCATAATTTAGAAGACTCAATGTTCCCAAAGTATTTGTATTTACAAATGACGCAGGGTTTGATATGGAATTATCAACATGCGATTCAGCTGCAAAATTTACTATTAAGTCAACACCTTCATTTTTCAACTGATTAATATCATTGATGTTTAAATTAATGTGTGTAAAGTTTTTATTTAATAAATTGTTTTTATTTACAACTGAACAATTATTATTTAGATTATCTACACCTATTATTTGAAATTCATCCGGATAACTATTTAATAAATAATTAATAAAATTATATCCTATAAAGCCAAAACAACCTGTGACAATAAGTTTCACAAAAACTATAGTAATAGTTATTAAATAAATTTATGAATGATAAAAACAAAAAAGAAATTTTTAAAGATAATTTAATTTTTATAAAGAAGAATTATCCCCACCTTTCTAATTATCAAGCAGAAAAAATAACAGAAAATTTGTTCTGTACTAATTTACTATATGAGAAAAAAGAAATAAAAGATTGGTTCAAGCAAAAAAAGATAAGCTTCAAATCTACTGTTAAACAACGACCAATTAACAAGCTTGAGGGCTGGACTCAAGAAAATAATGGAAATTTAGTACATGAATCAGGGAAGTTTTTTTCAATTGTCGGAGTAAGAGTAAGTGAAAATTCTAATAGAGAAATTGGTAATAAAGGTTGGGATCAACCAATCGTAAAAGAGTATGACTTTAACGGAGGGCTACTGGGTTTAATTAGAACAAAAATTGAAGGGTTACCCCATTATCTTGTTCAGGCTCGATTTGAACCGGGAAATTATGGAATAATTCAACTTGGTCCTACTCTTCAAGCTACATTTTCAAATTTTAATCAAGAACATGGAGGAAGAAAACCTTATTATCATGAATTTTTTGAGGATTATAAAATTAAGAAAAACTATCAATTTAATAACTGGCTTTCTGAGGATGGTGGAAAGTTTTTAAATAAAAGAAATTTAGGATTAGTAAAAAATATTCACTCAAATAAAGTTAAAGAGATAAATGATGATTTTAGATGGATGAGTTTATTTCAAATAAATGAGTTGATGTATTCAAATTCAATTATAAACCCTCATCTAGCCAGACTAATTAACTTATAATATGGATGTTCTTATTGTTGGAAACGGACACCACACAAATAAAAGAATCATCCCTGCTCTGTTAAATATTGAAAGTATACAAAAAATTGATATTGTTTATAATCTAAAAAATAAATTTATTAAAGAAAACAAAAAAATAAATTACTTCAGCAAAAACGATACTTTAATCTCAGAAGAATATAATTTAGTTATTTACTCTACACCTCCAAAATATCATATAGGGAATCTATTTAATTACTATAAGTATTCAAACAATCATTTAATTGAAAAGCCCCTAACTTGTGATATGAGTTTTTTAGATGATTCAAAATTCAAAAATTTTTATTCCCAAAAAAATGTGTTTGAATCCTTGATGTATTTTCATCATCCAGTGATGGATATATTAGAAGAAATTATCTTTAAAGAGGAGTGTCTTAATTTCAAAACTAATTTTAGTGTTCCTCATACTGATTTTACCCATTACAGATATAAGAAAGAAGAAGGTGGAGGCTCAATTCTAGATCAAGGAGTTTATCCAATTTCTCTTATTTTATATTTATTTGGAAAAAATTTAAAAATGATATCAAGCAAGATTTTCTCTGACAAGTCTTTTGAAGTAGATACATCAGGAAATATAAGATTTCAAACGAATTTAATAAGTGAGATAATTGGTGAGTGGTCTTTAGGTAAAAAATATAAAAATTATGTAGAAATCACTTGCGAAGAAAAAATTTATAAGTTTCCTTTTATTTTTAGTAAAAATGAAAACGATGCATATGAGTATGAAATTTTAAAAAATGGTCATTCTCAAAAAATTAACCTTGGAACTTTTAATCAATTTGAAATTATGTATAGAGACATACTTAATAATGATTTAGCAAAATTTGAATACAGTAAATACCACAATTTGGTAGATAGATATAAAACCATACGGTCAATTATTAATAATTAGACTGTATGTTTTTTACTAAATTTTTAAAATATGATGATTGGCTATTTTTCTTAATAAGCTTTTCTACATCTGATCCGTCTATCCAACCATTTCTATATGCGACCTCATGAGGAGAGTTAACTAATATATTTTGTCGTTCTTGAATTGTTTTTACAAAGTTTGAACAAGATAAAACTGATTCATTACTACCCATATCCATCCAGGTCATTCCTCTTCCCAGGAATGTGTGATTAAGTTTTCCAGAATCTAAGTAAAGTTTAAGTATGTCTGTTATTTCAAATTCATTTCTTTTTGATACTTTAGTTTTTTTAAAGTATTCAAAAAATTTATTATCAAAAGTATAAATCCCCGTCACTGCTAAATCAGATATATAATCTTGAGGTTTTTCAACTATGTCAATTAATTTTTGTTCTTTATCAAGACTTAGAATTCCAAAATCTTTTGGATTATTTACCCTTTGGAAAAATATATTTGATTTATCTGGATCAATTAAGCTATAAAAGCTATTGAAGAAGTCTCTACCATGCAAAAAATTATCACCAAGAACGACAATAAATTTATCAATATTTGAAAATTCTTTTGACACACTATTTATTGCATGAGGTAATCCTAATGGTTTATCTTGAAGCACGTAATCTATATTTACTCCAAATTCTTCACCATTTCCCAATAATTTTTTTGCAATTAACTCTGTTTCTTTATCAATTATTATCTTTATATTTTTGATTTTTAATAGAAGCAATATTGATAATGAATAATAAATCATCGGCTTATCAAATATATTAATGAAGTGTTTGTTAATAATTTTTGTTGTTGGTAAAAGACGTGAGCCTGTACCACCAGCAAGTATTAAACCATTTTTTATTACCATAAAATCCTATGTTTATAATTTTAACTTTAGAAACTTTAAGAAGCTAAATTGTTTAAATATGAATATTTAAACATACCAACAATTTAACTTTTTCATGGTTTCTTTTTTTGTATCACCTAATATATAATTAAAATGAATTGCAACAGGATCAAGTTGTTCATAATTTTTTAAATAATAACTCCCATTACAAAATTCATCTTTATCTAAAAATTTATATTTTATTCTTTTTTTCTTTGAATTTATAATTTCTTGATCTTGAATTTTAAAATTATTCTTAACTATTAAGTTTGGATTGAACAGTCGCCTAATATTTAGATTTGATTTTAGAAGCATAAAACCAGCACAAATCGATTCTTTTTCAGGATTTATTACATTAAAGTCCTTTATTGCCACCATTTCGTAAGAATTTTGATCGTCAAAAATATTTTTGAAATCTTTTTTAAACACTACATCACCATCTGTATAAAGCAAAAAGTCATTTTTTGATAATTCATCTTTGATTACTTTCATTTTGTAATACATAAATGTATTAAATTCTTTTGTTCCATAATGTGTAGGATTTTTTGTAATTTCGTAGCTAGTTTCTATTTGTTTGGCTTTAAAATCGTTACCACTTATTGCATTGAATGAATCATCATCTAAACAGTAAGTAACTATATTTTTATGTAAATCAAGTTTTTTAAGAGACGTAAGCATATTTAAGGTAAATTCAAAATACCATTTACTAGTAATAGTAATTATTCTTTTCTTATTTTCTGAAATCACTTGCATCTAATATTAGATTAACTTTTTCATGGCCAAATTAAATTCTTTTTTTCTTTCTTCTGATGAATAATATTTAAAAAATATATTATAAAATTGATCGTCTTCTTTTAAATTTGTAAATCCAGGATGAAATGCAATCTCAAATGAATCGTATTTATTTTTCATAAATTTATAGTTATTTGTAAATATTTTTTCGTTGTACATTCCTGAATAAATCATTCCGGAGTATGGTGGAGAATATTTTTTATCTTTCAAAAAGAAAGAAACTAGAGTATTCAAAATTACAAATGCTAATAAATTTCTATAAAATTTTAATTTTAAAAACGCTTTAATATCTCCAAAAAAAAATTCTTCTTTTGGTAATCTAATTTCCTTAATAATATAATTCTTTTGATTCAGTAAATAATTATATATCCAAGGAATTACATGAATATGTTGATGACCATCAATTAAAATTTTTTCTTCTCTAAAAAATTTTACATATTGATCAATTTGTCGATCAATTTCTTTGAACACTACACTTCTGTTTTTCTTTTTAAGTAATAAAAGCTTCATGAATGTTAATTTTTTTAATATCATTTCGTCTTCTTGAAAAATTCTATTTGGGTTGTAGTCTGTTAGATTAATATGAAGTTTTTTCTTAATATTCAATTTATTTAGTTTTTCATATATTTCTTTTTTTTCATCAACCATAATTGATACACTATTTATCATTCCAGATTCAATTGTTTTAATAATGTTATTAGATATAACTTCGGATCTTCCAAAATCGTCAGCATTTATAAAAATATTTTTATTTTTCAAAATTTCAATCTATTTTTTTTGCAATTACAAATGACATTGTTTTAAAGTTACTTGTTTCTCTATCTAGATTTCTTTTCAAAACAAGATATTGACCCAGATTTGATAATTTAATAAGATGTTTTATTTTAAAAAAATAATTATTTTTATTAAATCTATACCTAGATTCAATATCGTTTTTTGAGTACCAACTTTGTGTGATATGAATAGACTTATACAACACCTCACTCCCAACCTCATTTTCGACTAGGATCTCGAAACCTTTATTTTTTAAATTTTTTGATAAATATTTAGAAGTAAAGCCTGATGAATAATAATGAGGCTCCATGTGAGCTTTATTAGATTTTGGACAATCTAAATATAATATACATCCTTTTTTTGCAAGATCGGAAATATTTGAGAAGAATGCATCATGATTCCAAATGTGTTCTAAAACTTGAGTACAAATAATAATATCAAAATTTTTAATTTCATTTTTATTATGAATATTTAAGTCAAAGTATTCATTATTATTTTCAATTCCTAATGTCTTAGTATTTAACACGTAACCTAAATTTTTTAGAATATCTAATTCAGGTTGATCGTGACTTCCACCTAATACACCAACATTTACTTCCTTAGTTAAATTTGTACTCTTAAAAAATTTTTCAAATTCAATATACAGAAGGTATTTTCCATGACTTTTATCAGAATAATTTGTTTCGATGAAATTTTTTATTTCCATTGTTTAAACACTAATTATATGATGAAAAAAAAGAATTATTTAATAAACATAACAATCTAAAGATTTCTAATTTTCGTTCTAAAACTTTGTGCCATTTTTTCTGACAAACTTTCTTTTTTTAAAAAATAACTATTTTCATGTCTTCTATGGAAATGATTCAAGTTTTTAGTTAAGTGAATACTACCTTTATTTTTTAGCCAGTAATAGCAAAGAGCCGTAGAACATGCAGCATGAACATCTTCATATGAATTCAATCCTTCTTCTAAATACTTTAGATATGTTGTTTTATGAAAAATTGGATTTCCTAATCCAAGCAAGTATTCAATATTTTTATATGTAAATTTATCATTTAACATTTTTTTGACATCAGAACTTTCAAGAATTAAGTCCTTCTTAGAGAATACTATTTTATTTTTTCTTTTTGATTCTGTTATGTGGTCAAATCTAAATGGATATATAGATGCTGGTAAAAATAAATAATTTTTATATTTTGTTAAATCAAATTTATTTATTAATTTTTGTAATAATTTAATGTTTGGAACATTATCTGAATCAATTTGATATACAAATTCTGAACTACATTTTGATACTGCTAAATATTTATTTTTGAATCCGCCATAATTTTCATTATTTTCAAAAAGTTTTAGTACTAATTTTTTATTTTTTGAGTACTCATCAAATATTTTATTTAATTTATTTTTTTCCAAAGTAGAAGAATTATCATCATTTAAAACTATTTCATATGGACCATCTAATAGCATTAAAGAATCAAGTAAGTCTTTTAAATAACTTGATGAATTATACGTTGGTATAGCAATACTTAATTTATTCACATTTTTATTAATTATTAAAAATAACATTACAATATAGAACTTATAATTGCAATAAGTGATAATTTACAGAATAAGAAAATATGTTTAAGAGAATAGTTTATAAATTACTCATTGGTTTACCTAGAAAAGTTTACTATTACTTTTTAATTTTTTATAGAAAATACTTGCTAGAAAAGTTTCCAAATTTATTTAGATTTTCAAGTAAGCCATACTTAACTGGCGACACACTTAGGTCTATTTCCGATCACATTCTTGATGATGGTAAAACTATAAATATTAAAAAAATTAAAAACTATGATACAATTTTTGTTCAATCCAATTATATTGATTATTATTTTGAAAACTTCAGTCCAAACATCACCAAAAAACATTTTTTAATCTCTCACAACCATTATTTTCCAATTACAGATAAGTATTTGATGAATCTAAATAATAATTTAGTCCTATGGTTTGCAGAAAACTTAATCACTTCAGAACCAAACAGTAAATTAAAAGCTATACCACTTGGTATTGAAAATCTCAAAAAATTTAATAATGGTATTAGATCAAATTTTGAGAATAAGAGTGTACTTAAAAATCAGAGCAACAAAGAAAAATTAGTTCTCAGCTCTTTTGCTCCCCACACAAATCTTGAAAAAAGAAAAGAAATTGCTGAGATTTCCTCAAAAGTAAATTTTATTGATGTTAAATTGTTTCCTAATCATAAGACATATGTTATTAATCTATCAAAATATAAGTTCAACATTTGTCCGTCCGGAATTGGATTTGATACGCATAGGTACTGGGAATCATTACTAGTTAAAACAATACCGATTGTGATTACTAGTAATTTGATTAATCATTATAAAGATCTTGGCATCCCAATGTTAATTCTTAGTAATTGGAGTGAAATTTATGATTTTACCGAAAAGGAATTAAATAAAATTTATGAATCAAAATCAAAAGAATTTATGAATAATTCATATCTTTGGATAAATTATTGGGAAGGGCTAATTGAAAATGAAAAAATTAATCTGAAAATGTAAACAATATTTTTTTAATTAACCCAACCATTGTTTATTTTTAAGATACCATTCTACAGTAGCTTCAATCCCATCTTTAAATTTTCTGTCGTGAACACCACCAAGAGATTTAAGAAGTGAATTATTTAACCCATATTTGATATCATGACCAGGACGGTCAGGGTCTTTATTTTCTAATTTATATTTGAATTCTACCTTTAAAATATTACTTATTGACTTTGCAACATCTAAATTACTTACAAGACTATCACCAGTAATATTTACTTTTGCAGGATGTTTTTTTTGAACCTTGAAAGCTTCATCTTTTACTCGATTAAAGTTCTTGGTTAAAAACAAGATTGTCTTTGATAAATCTTCATTCAAAATATAATACCTACTACCAGGTTCATTTGATGAATCTGTATGTATTAAAATTTCTTCCCCAGCCAGTATTTTTTTAATTGTATTTGGTATGAATTTTTCAGTATGTTGTCTTTTACCATAAACATTTGAACAATGTGTAATTAAGGACGGAATCGAATAGGTGTTTGAATAAGCTATAGTTAATTCTTCAGCTCCTGCTTTAGATGCAGAATACGGATTTTTTGAGTTATATCTATCCCACTCTTCAAATTTAGTATTTTTCTCTGAAGGTCCAAATACTTCATCAGTGCTGAAATAATAAAACAACTCCAAATTCTCAAATTTTCTTGATGCTTCTAATAAATTAAAAGTACCAACAATATTGTCTTGTATAAAAACTGATGGATTTTTAACGGATCTCGTTACGTGTGAAGAGGCACCAATATGCAGGATATAATTTGTATCTATGAATTTATTGATTATTTCATCATGAAGTTCAGCTTTTAAGTCATGATAGAAAAATTCAACTCTTTTTCTATTTGATTCATCGTAGTCTTCCAGAATATCGTTTATTCTTTTCAAATTTCCTGCATAGCTTAAACGATCGATTACTATAATTTTCCAGTCAGTTTCAGATAAAATTTTATCGATTACTAAATGTCCAATAAAGCCTGCCCCACCAGTTAAAAGTACTTTTTTCATAAATTTAATTTAATATTCAATACATTTAGTATATAAGATTTTCATAATGAAAATTTTATTTTTTTGCTGAGTAATTTTTGATAACTTGGATAATATATGTAAGTTAAAAATTTTTATTGTGAAAATCTATTTTATTTTAGGGACCAAAGCGCAGTTTATAAAAACTATACCTGTGATTAACGCTGCAATAAAAAGCAAATTAGAGGTAACTTTATATGAAACTGGTCAACATGCAGAAAAAGCAACAGATTTAATAAAAAAGATATACGGAAGTTTTAATCATGTAAAGTTAAGCAATAACTTAAAAGATATAGGTACTTATACTGGGCTTTTTAAATTTGCTTTCTTTTCACTATTTAAAATTATATTTACAAGTGATAAAGCAATGAAGAACAAATTTTGTATTGTTCACGGAGATACATTATCAACTTTACTTGGAGCATTTATTGTTAAAAGAAATAAAGGCATTTTAGTTTTACTAGAGGCTGGAAAGAGTTTTCCTGGAATGATGAATCATTTTCCAGAATCATTTGTTAGATACTATGTTGCAAAATTATCAAATGTTTTAATTGTCAATCATGATGATCACGAAAATCAATTGAAAGATTGGTCAGTTAAAGGGAAGATACTCAAGATTCATAGAAATACAATTTACGACAGTTTAAGTCTTGTAAACTTAGACGATAAGAAAAAATCAAATTTGGTAACTGTTTCTATTCACAGAACTGAAAATATAAATAGTAAAGAAAATATGTCAAATTTAGTAAAAATTATTAAAGAAATAAATAAAAATTATGATATAAATTGGTATTTACATATTCCAACAAAAAATAAATTAAAATCCTTCAAATTGATAAAAGAATTGAAAGTCGACAATATATTCTTAAGTGATTTAATAAAATATGACGAATTTTTAAATAAATTAAATTCTTCCGAATTCGTTATAACTGATGGTGATGGTGTTGTTGAAGAATGTCAGATACTCGGCATACCTACACTGGTGTGGAGATATGAACATCTTGATTCAAATTATTTATTTAAAAAAGATAATAGTTTATTTTTATCAGAATTTGATTTAAATAAATGCAAATATTTTTTTGAAAATTATATAAATTTTAAAAGAAATAGATTATACGATGTTGAAAGTCCATCCAGCAATGTAATTGAAAAACTTTTAGCAATACAAAACTATTAAATGTTTAGAATAATTTAGATGGTTGAAAAATATAAAAAAATTATTTCTGGAGTCTTTTATGTTTCAAGGATAACCAATACCAACAATAAAAAAATACGAATAATTTTTTCTGTACTACTGTCCAACATAAACGTTTTCCTTGACATTGCAACAATATTGATACTTACTTCAATTTTGGTTGGTGAAATTAGTGTTGATAATGTTTTAATTGACTTTGTTGTTGATAGGTCATTTATTCTCCCAATAATTATTGTGATGAGATTTATTTTAAATTTTATAGAAAAGACTAATTTGAAAAATTTAGAATTAGAAATACAAGAGAAATTAAGGTCCTATCTTTTAAAAGAAGTATTTAATAAATCAAACTACTCAATATCGGATTCATTCTTTTATATAAATATTGTAAGTACCCATATATCCTTTTTTTATGGCTCTCTTGCATCACTTATTAATGCTTTGCTACAATTATTTGTTTATTCAACCTATCTAATAATTACAGATCTAAGAACGGTTACAACTTTTCTGATTGGATCCTTATTTTTAATAATCCCTACTAGATATTTTACAATTAAGGGGAGAGAGTTTGTACATGAGGCATATGTAAAAGGCAAAGAGATAAACTCAGATATCCAAAAAATTCTTGATAACTTGTTTCTAATAAAAATATTAAGAAAAACAAAAGAAGAAACAGATAACTTTAGTAAACAAGTTAATTTTTTTAAAAATGCTGAATTAAAGAATTCAATTTATGGAACAATTAATGCAAGCATTCCACAATTTGTAGCTTTGTTAGTTTTAACAAGTTTGGTAGTTTTTTTTAATTTTGCAAAAGTTATAACAATAGATTTTATTGGAGTTGTTTATCGATTATTTCAAACTTTTGGTACATTCAATCAGTCATTATCAAGAGTAGTAAATTCACACGTCCATCTTGATAGTCTTTATAAACTTGAGAAAAATAAAATTGTATTAAGAGATAATTACTTCAATATTTCTGATCTTGATAATGAAATAGCAATAGAAGCTACAGATATATCATTTGAATACTTTAACTCAGATGAGAAAATTTTTGAAAATTTGGATATAAATATTAAAAGAAATGAACATACAATAATCATAGGACCCAATGGAACTGGTAAAAGTACACTTCTAGGTATTCTGTCAGGAGTTTTATACCCAGAAAAAGGAGTGATAAATTCATTTACAAAAAATTTTGGATACATAGGCGTTACACCTTTAATTATTAGTTCATCATTAAGAGAAAATCTAAATTATGGATCAAATGTAAAAATAAGTGATCAGTCTATGTTAGAAATGATTGAAAAGTTTAAATTATTTAACGAAAAGATTGATAATCCTCTTGAACTTGAGGTATCAAATACAACTTTATCTTCTGGACAAATGCAAAAAGTTTCATTTATCAGGGCAATATTGGCAGAATCTGAAATATTATTTTTAGACGAATCCACCTCAAACTTAGATGATGAATCCCGTGAACTAATATTTAAAATCTTGAAAGATTTAAATATAACAGTAATAAACAGCACTCACAATCCTGAGTATTTTGATTATGACAATAAAGTAAAAATATCTGTCAAAGATAATAAAAGATCTTTAACTACTGAGTAATTTATAAATTTCTAATTCTTTTTTAAGAATTTTTTTAAAATTATTGTTTTCCTTTATATATTTTTTTCCTGCATTTGATATTTGGTTAAATTGATCATTATTAGTTAGGATATTATTTATCTTATTTATCAAATTTTTTTCACTAAATTCAAATAAAATCCCATTGATATTGTCCTTTATAATTTCCTCAATGTTTTTATTTCTATTTGCAATTACGACACAACCCATAGACATAGCTTCTAGTAATGCTTTAGGATTTCCTTCGTAGAGTGATGCAGAAATAAAAATTTTATATTCACCGTAAAGTTCCAAAAGATGACTGTTATTTAAATTTCCCATAAAATTTACTTTTATATTATTTTTAAATGCTATTTTTTTAAGTTGAGACTCTAGGCTACCTGTGCCAACAACATCTAAAATATAATCTGAATTTTTAAATTCATTAAAGAGCTCTGTATAATTTTTTTGTTTTTCCAGCCTTCCAACCAAAAGTATTCTATTATCAAATCGAATTTTATTTTTGTTAATAGGCTCAACCCAATTTCTTATCAACTCAATTTCATTTTGTGGATTAAATTCTTTTTTTAAAAATTTTTTATCGGTTAATGATGTTACTGAATAAAAGTCGCTTTTGTTGATTGAAATTTTTGTTAATAAATAAAAAAATAATCTTTTAAAGAGATTAACCCCTCTCTTTTTTGCAAATGTATAAATATCAAATCCTGTACGTATATATAGTTTTTTTCCTGTTAAATTTTTCAGGATAATTGCAATCCAAGATCCATGTAGCTGATTTGTCTTTATAACATCAAATTCGCCTATATTATTTTTTAGGTAAAAAGGAAAAAAAAATGATTTAAAAAATCTAAAAACAATATTTTTTGGCCGTTTAAAGATTGAATATATTGGAACTACATTTATGTTTGATTCAGTAATAATATCTATATCTTTTTTATCCCCATAAGTAACAAAAGTAAATTTTATATTTTCATTTTTTTCTAATTCTTTATAAATTCTTAATTCTCTATCAAGCAAACCTGCTATTTTCCAGTCATTTAAAGAAATATCATAAGTAAAAAAAAGAACTACATGCATTGAGTTAATATTAACTAGATAATAAAAATTTAAAATTGTTTTATATATGAAAAAAATATTAATTGTTCACACAAAATATAGACTTAAAGGCGGAGAAGATATTGCTGTTGAAAATGAAATAAAATTTTTAGAGAAACATTTTGATATAGAAACTTTAATTTTCTCAAATGAAACAAAAAATAGCTTAAAACAAATAATGTCTTTATTTTTGAGCTACGACAAAGAAAGTTATGAGCAACTTAATAAAAAAATTTCTAATTTTGATCCTGAGCTAATTTACTTTCACAATACATGGTTTAAAGGATCCTTAAGTTTATTTAAGTTAGCTAAAAAGAAGAAAATTAAGGTATTAGTTAAGCTTCATAACTTTAGATACAACTGCACAAAAACTTTTTTTAGTTCAAAACATCTTAAGGGTGAAGAATTTTGTAAAGCTTGTGGCCTTAATAAGAAATCAGTTGGTATTTTTAACAAATATTATGATCAGTATTTCTTTAGATCTTTAGCAGTTGTGTTATTTGGTATACGATACTTTAAAATACTTAAAAATTCGAATATTAAAATACTTGTTTTGACGGAGTTTCATAAATCATATTTAATTAAGTTAAATATTGATGAAAAAAAAATATTTGTTTTTCCAAATTATATTGAAGAAGTTTTATTGAAAACTAGTAATGAAAAAGAAAAATTTCTAGTTTATGCAGGAAGAGTTTCTAGGGAAAAAGGAGTTGAAGATTTAATTACTACATTTCTATTGTCAAACTTAGAAGGCTATAGTTTAAAAATAATTGGTGACGGACCTTTGTTAAAATCACTTAATGAAAAATATAATACTCAAAACATAGATTTTCTTGGGAACATAGAAAATAAAAAGGTATTAGAACTGATAAATAAATCAAAAGGAGTTGTTACAGCAACAAATCTACTTGAAGGCCAACCAACATTATTATGTGAAGCTTCAATGCTGGGGGTTGTGTCTATTTATCCAGAAGCTGGAGGAATATCAGAATTTTTTCCAAAAAATTATGATTTTTGTTTTGATCAATTTAGTAATAATGACTTAAGTACTAAATTGCGAATGATTGATAATAAAAATTTTTCTAATCAAGGTAGTATAAATAAAAGTTACCTATCAACTTATTTAAGTAGTAAAAAACTTTTAGGTACTTTTAAAAAAATTATTGATGAATAATAATAAATTTTTAATATCTGTAATCATGAGTGTTTTTAATTCTAAAAATACTGTTAGGAAGGCAATTGAAAGTATTATTTCTCAAGATTTTGAAAATTTAGAATTTCTTATTTTAGATGATTGCTCAACTGACAACACATTTGATATTCTTCAAGAATATGCAAAAAAAGATAATAGATTAAGAATATTTAAAAATGAAGAAAATATTGGATTGACAAAATCATTAAACATTCTTATCGATAACTCAAAAGGAACACTTATTGCTCGACAGGATGCTGATGATATCAGTATAAAAAATAGATTATCAAAACAAGTAAATCAAATCCGTACGAAGAATCTAGATTTTGTTACTTCAAGAGCGATAATAAAGGACACCGAGAAAGTTATTCCACGATTTAGTATTTATGTTCCTAAGAAAGTAGTTATTAAATTTAAAAATCCATTTATTCACGGAACTTTATTAATTAAGAAAGAGACAATTAAATCAATCGGCATGTATGATGAAAGGTTTTTACTTTCACAAGATTATAAATTATTTACAGATCTTATTAGGTCAGATTACAAATATAAAGTAATGAAAGATAAACTCTATATATTAAACATGGAAAATAACATTTCTCAATTAAAAAAAGTAGAGCAAGAGTATTATGCGGATTGTGTTAGAAAAAATAAAACTCCAAAAACTATTGTTAGATAATGAAGATTTATTTAAATAATCCAAGAGAGTCATGGGTTGTTGACAGGTTTAGGAAAGAATGGTTTAAATATAATAATTCTATTTCTTCAAATTTTATATTTAATTCTGATATTATTTGGCTTATTTCACCATGGACATGGAAAAAGATTCCATTATCAAAACTGAAGAAAAAGAAAGTAATTTGTACCATTCATCATATTGATGAAGAGAAATTCAATGAAAGTGAAAAGAATGATTTTTACAAAAGAGATGAAATTGTTGATGAGTATCATGTTATATCTCAATCAACTTACAAACAGTTATCCAAATATACAAAAAAAACAATTCATACTATTCCTTTTTGGCTTAATAAAAATATTTGGTTTGAAATCAATAATAAGGCTGAGCTAAGATCAAAATACAATATACCAAAAAATTCTTTTGTTATTGGATCGTTTCAAAGAGACACTGAGGGAATAGATCTGCAATCACCAAAACTATCAAAAGGACCCGATCAATTCATAGAGATTGTAAGCCAGTTAAATAAAAAAAGACAAAATTTATTGGTACTTTTATCTGGTAAAAGAAGACAATATATAATCAGTAAACTTAAAGAAAGAAATATAAATTTTTTGTATTTAGAAATGGTAAGCTTTAAAAACTTAAATGAACTTTATAATTGCCTCGACTTATATATTGTTGCTTCAAGAGTTGAAGGAGGACCCCAGTCAATAATGGAATGTAGTTTAGCGAATGTACCTATAATTTCAACAGATGTTGGAATCGCCTCTAAAATTCTTGATCCAGTTTCTATTTTCGACATGGATAATTTTTTAGAAGCTCAGCCTAATACTCAAGTTGCAAGAGAAAATGTGACTAGGTACTTAATACCACAAGGCCTACAAAATTTTGAATCAATGTTTAGAGATATCTATGAAAATTAGTATTGGAACAAAAATTAAAAAAGGCCCTTGGGGTGGTGGTAATTTATTTGCAATAAATCTAACAAAATATTTAACATCAAAAAATCATACAGTAATAAACAATTTAGATGATGATGATATTGATATAGCGCTGCTGACTGAACCTAGAAAAACTTCAGAATCTTCAGGTTTTACTCATATTGATGTCAGAAATTATCTTGATTATGTAAAGAAAGATACACTTGTAATCCACAGAATAAATGAATGTGATGAAAGAAAAGGTACAAATTATGTAAATAAATATTTAATAAATGCAAACAAACTTGCTGATCACACAATTTTTGTGAGTTCATGGCTAAAAAATCTTTATATCTCTCAAGGCATGAAAAAAGAAAATTCAACAGTTATTTATGCAGGTGCAGACCCTTTAATATTTAACAATAATAATCAATCAACCTGGAATAAGAAGAATAAACTCAAAATAGTTACCCATCATTGGGGTGCAAACTGGAATAAAGGATTTGAAATATACGATAAACTTGATTTAATGCTGGGTGATAAACGTTGGAAGAATAAAATTGAATTTACATACATTGGCAACTTACCAAAAAATTATAAATTTAAAAATTCTAAACATATATCACCACTATCTGGACAAACCCTTGCAAAAGAAATAAAAAAATCTCATATTTATTTAACAGGATCATTAAATGAGCCCTCAGGCAATCACCATATTGAAGGTGCCCAGTGTGGATTACCTGTAATGTATATTGATAGCGGAGGGACAACTGAATACTGTAAAAATTATGGAGTAGAGTATGATGCTAATAATTTTGAAAGCAAGTTAGAAATGGCTATTCATAATTATGATAATTTATCGAGTAAGGTTTTAGATTATCCTTTTAATTCTGAACGGATGTCAAAGAATTATTTAGACCTTTTTGAGAATTTATTTTCTAAAAAAGATCAAGTGATAAGCAATAGAACTTATAAAATTTCTGAAGGAAATTTAAATAAGGTTTACTACAAATGTTTACGATCTTTAAAAAAAAGAAAAATTATCAAACAATAATTAGAATGTTTTTAATGAAATATTTGAATAAAACAGTATCTTTAACATTTATTTCTACATTGTTTTTAGTTACTTTATTTACACGATCATTTGTAGGAATAGAATTTGGAAGTATTCGCCTTGGTGAAGTCATTGTTTTTGGTTCATTAATGTGGTCATTTATTTTAATTATTTTTTACCAAAAATTAAATATAGAAAATTACTTTGAAAAAAAACTATTATTTGCATTCGTATTTACTATTTTTACATTTTTTATTCTATCAATTATCTCAAAATCAAATTTAGTTTCACCCTACACCTATAAAACTAGCTCTTATATTTGGACTTTTTCAATACTACTTTTTTCAATTTGGCTATTTAACACTTTCAATTTCAATCAAAAATATTTCATTATTTTTTTACCCATGCCTTTTGTTATGTATTTATTTTCAACTGGAAACTACCCAGACTTTATTATCAATTTTTTTAAAGAATATTCTGATAAATTTAATTTTCTAAAAGCATCAGATATTATGTTGGCAACAATTGGTTCAAACATATTTGCAAGAAACTTAATTAGAAATAAAAATATACAAATCTTCTTTTTTTTAATTTCCTCATCACTTATTCTTCCACTTCTTTTATTTATGAGCAGAGGATCATTTGTAGCTTTATTGATTTTTGTATTCTTTGAGATATTCTATGAAAAAAATTATTTCAAATTAAATAAATTAAAATCTTTTTTTATTTTTATTTCTTCAGCATTGGTTTTTCTATTGTCATTAGTTTATGTTGATTACTTATATGTCAATGAAGAAACTAAAACTCTTCAATACAATGAAATTTTTGTTGCCCCTGGAAGTCTTATTTCTGATAGTGTAAATGAACTAGCACTTAAAAACGATACTCGAAAAGTATTTTTATCATTTTATATTCATTATGGAAGACTAGAGTCAAGAGATCCAACAACTAATTGGCGACTTGACATTTGGCAAGACATCATATTTGATATGGCAGAAGACAGCAAACTGGTAAACGCTTACGGATACAAAGAAATTCTTCCACAAATGACAGATCCAACTGCGCCTGGACGGCTTGGTCGAGATGGTTTAAATGAGAACGTCCATAGCTATTTTGTCAATATTCTTGCTAGAGGTGGTTTACTACAATTGTTTGCTTTCTTTTATTTATATATAGGAATAATTAGAAAATGGAAGTCTGATAATGGGAATTATAGGATAGTTGGATTTATTCTCCCCGTATTATTTTGCGCATCACTGGACATTGCTATGGAAGGTGTTCAATTTCCTGTTAATTTTTTTGTGTTACTTGGTTATATCATTTTTTTTGAAAATTTGAATACAAACAAAGACGAAGTTAAGGTTTATAATTAACTGATGAAAAAAGCATTTATTACGGGAATTACTGGACAAGACGGCTATTACCTATCTAAATTACTACTGGAAAAGGATTATGAAATACATGGAATTGTTAGAAGGTCATCGTCAATAAATACAGCAAGAATTGATGAATTTATTGCAGATCATAAAAATGACAATAAATTTAAATTGTATTATTCAGACCTTCTTGATTCATCATCTTTAAATTCTCTTATAAACAATATTCAACCAGATGAAATCTATAATTTAGCTGCTCAATCACATGTAGCTGTATCTTTTAAAAATCCAATATACACTTCTCAGGTTGGAACACTTGGTTCCTTATCTTTGTTAGAAGCTGTAAGAAATTCTGATAAAGACATTAAGTTTTATCAAGCATCATCATCTGAGATGTATGGAGGTGGTTCTAAAAAATCATTAAATGAAGTTTCAATATTTGATCCAAAAAGCCCTTATGCTGCATCAAAAGTATTTGCACATAATGTTACAAAACTCTACAGAGAATCTTACGATATTTTTGGTGTAAATGGAATTTTATTCAACCATGAATCTCCTTTCAGAGGTGAAACTTTTGTAACAAGGAAAATTACAAAGGCCGTTGGTCGAATACATTTAGGCATTCAAGAAAAACTTACTTTAGGCAATCTTGATGCGTCAAGAGATTGGGGTTTCGCAGGTGATTATGTTGAAGGTATGTGGTTAATGATGCAAAATGATAATCCTGATGACTGGGTATTAGCAACAGGTGAAACATATAAAGTTAGAGATTTTGCAAAGTTAGCCTTTGAAGAAGTCGGATTAGACTGGTCTGACTATGTTGTAACATCTGATAAATATTTTCGTCCAAATGAAGTGGATTTTCTTTTGGGAGATTATTCAAAAGCAAAGAAAGAATTAGGTTGGACACCTAAAACAAGTTTTGAAGATCTTGTAAAGATAATGGTAGCCCATGATATCGAGCTAGCAAAAAAAGAAGAAATACTTCTAAAAAATAATTTAATCAAGCCAACTTGGGAAAGTCCAAAATAAAAATTATCGTTTCAAGTTTTCAAAGTTTTCCAGAAACCAATTATAAGTAATTTTTAATCCTTCATCAAGACCTACAGAATGTTCCCATCCCATATTATTGATTTTTGAAGAGTCTAAAAGTTTTCTTGGATTTCCATCAGGCTTTGAGTTATCAAATTCAAGCTCACCTTCAAACTTGATAATTTTTTGGATTTTCGTTGCTAAATCTTTTATTGAAATTTCTTCTCCACTTCCAACATTGATTAAATCAACATCTTGATCTTTATCAATTAAAAAATCGATAGCGTTACTTAAATCATCAACATATAGGAATTCTCTCAAAGGCTCTCCGGATCCCCAAATTTTGAAAGAATTTTTTCTTTCTCTTTTTGCTTTGTCCATTCTTGAAATAAGCCCAGGTATCACATGGGAATATTCTTCACTAAAATAATCATTTGGTCCGTATAGATTTGTTGGCATTAAATTTATTACTCTATGGCCAAATTGTAAATTAAGAGACCTACCTATTTCAATAGCTGTTAATTTTGCCATTGCATATGGAGAATTTGTCGGTTCTAACTTTCCTTCCATAAAGCTCTCTTCTTTAATTGGATTTGTTGCATCCAAAGGATATATACAACTACTACCTAAATTAATTATTTTAATTTCTGGATATCGCATGCAAGCTTCAAGTATGTTTGTATTTATTTTCAGATTTTCTAATAAAAATTCTGCTCTCAATTTATTATTTGCATGTATGCCACCAACTTTTGCAGCAGCTATGATTAATATATCAGGACTTGTATTTTCAATTAGTTTTTTTGTCTCATCAAAAGAAAATAAATCGGTATCATTTCTATTTGAACCAACTAATTTACCTACTTTATTTGAATTTTTTAAAATCCTCATAAGAGACGATCCCACGAGACCCAAGGATCCTACAACTAAAATATTTTTATTATCGTTCATAATTTAAATTTAATTTATTTTTTATCTATTAAATAGGATATTACGGATGTTAAATATTTAAATGGATTTGAT
>CENP01058484.1_pt1 | contig 25734 bp, 31 predicted proteins | sample 361281 | NCBI WGS metagenome assembly CENP01 (sample SAMEA2591122, study PRJEB7988) | marine metagenome | biome: marine biome (ENVO:00000447); feature: deep chlorophyll maximum layer (ENVO:xxxxxxxx); material: saline water (ENVO:00002010), including plankton (ENVO:xxxxxxxx) | depth 70 m | reverse complement strand
ATTTTCTCAGCAATTTTTTTTCTATCAATTGTATGAATCCAGTCAGCGTGTTTAGCAATAATTTTTGCCTTATTGGACTGAAGGGGGCCTATGAAATGCCAATTTACGTCTTTATCAAAATTTATGGCTTTATTTTCAAGCTCTTGAGCATAATTTTCCCCAAAATTTTTAATGCCTAATTCCTTAGCTTTTGTTATGTGCTCGATACTTTTTTTCTTTGACACTGCAATTAAAAAAATATCATTAAGATTTTTAGAAACAGTTTTACCTGCTTTAGAAATTCTAAAGTTTAAGGAATTAATGTTAGCCTCTAGTTCTTTTTGCATAAGGTTCTCAATTGAGGATCAAACCCTATATTGGTTATTTTTTCCTTTATGTTGTTAGCAGCAGACCTATTTTCATAAGGACCAGTTATAACGCTATGCAAAAGCTTCCCAGGCTTGGAATTACTATATATTTCATTAATAGTTATGAGCTCAACTTCACTGAGAATTTCTTTTGCTTCATATGCATACTTCTTATTACCATATGCTCCAATTTGAACAAAATACTCACAGGAAAGAAAACTTTCATCTAATTCAGTTTCTATGAGAACAGAGTTTTTTGCTAAAGATGTTGGGAAATCTATTTTAATATTATTAGAACTTTCTCTGGATTTAATGGTAGCAACGTCAGTGTCAAAATATAAAAATGAAATAGCTCCTAAGGTTATTGCTAATAAAATGATGCCAGAAATTATTTTATTAGATATTAGAGGGCTATTATTTTTTTTAGATCTAAATACAGTTTTTTTTCTTGTTATATTTCTTTTTCTGGACTTGTTTCTATTGGCGTAGTCTTTCATACCGTTTACATTTTTTCAATCGGCTCTATCCCTAAAAGCTTGAGCCCATTAGCTATAATGATTTTGGCTGCATTTAAACAATATACTATTGAATCTGTATTTTCTTTTGATTCAGTTAAGACTTTATTATCGTTATAAAAACTATGGAAACTTTGAGCAAAGTCCTTTAAGTAGTAAATAATTAAATGAGGTTGAAGTGCAATAGCCGCCCTTAAAACAATATGTGGATACTTGCTCATTTCATGAATTAACTTATCACAATTAATGTAAGAACTGCTGATAATGGCAGTTGCATCTTTTGGCATTGAGCCATAATTTTTATTATATTTTTCTATTAAAGAACATATACGCGCATGAGCATACTGTATGTAATAGAAAATATTTTCTTTGCTATCTGCTTTTGCGAGGTTTAAATCAAAGTCTAAGTGTTGATCTGCCTGCTTTGAAAGATAATAAAATCTAGCAGCATCAGTTCCAATTTCATTTATTAAGTCAGCTAAAGAGTAGAAATCACCAGACCTTGTAGACATTTTTACTTTTTTCCCGTCTTTAAAAAGATTTGCGAATTGAACAAGTTGAACATCCAATTTTTCTTTGTCAAAACCGAGTCCCTCAATTGATGCCTCAATTCTTTTAATATAACCATGGTGATCAGCTCCCCAAACATTTATTAACTTATCAAAGCCTCTGTCAATCTTATCTTTATGATAAGCAACATCAGAGGCAAAATATGTGGCCCTACCATCATCTCTGATTAGAACTCTATTTTTATCGTCACCACTTCTGCTAGTATCCAACCAGATAGCACCATTATCTTTATAAGCAAGCTTAGTCTTAATAAGAGAATCTATAGCTTTTTTAATTTTAGACTCATTGTCGCCTATATCTCCAAGACTCGATTCGCTATACCATTTGTCATAAGTCACGTTAAAGCTTTTAAGATCAGTCTTTATACCGTTTAAAACTTCATCTAAAGCAAAAGCCTTTATATCAGCCCATTTCTCATAATTATTTTTTATTCTTAGTATTAACTCATCTATCTCTTTTTCTTCATCCCCAGGAAGATTTTCAATTAAGCTCTTATCAACATCTAATTTATAATTATTTTTATCTTTGAAAGCTAAAGCAATTTCAGAAACATATGTGCCTTTGTATGCGCTCTTTGGGAAAAATCCGTTAAAGTCATCTTCATAAATTCTTGCAAAAACGCTTGCTGTGAGAATATCTATCTGTCTTCCAGCATCATTTATATAATATTCTTTCTCAACTTTGTATCCTGAGGACGAAAGTATTCTTCCAATTGCATCACCGTAGGCCGCTCCTCTACCATGCCCAACATGTAGTGGACCAGTTGGGTTAGCTGAAACAAATTCAATCTGAACTGATTTGTTATTTCCATAATCTGATTCACCAAATTTTTGAGATTTTTGATTTATATTATTAATAATCGAAACAAAATCTGATCTTTGTAAAGTAATATTTACAAAACCTGGACCGGCAGATTCAACTTTTTCAAATTTTTTTGTTTTTTTTAGCCATTCAACTAATGCAGTTGCAATATCTTTCGGGTTCTGTTTTAAATTGCTGGCAGCTATCATGCAGATATTTGTAGTCACATGACCTTTATCTAGGTTATCAGTAATAGAAGAAGAATATTTTTTTTGTATTTCATTTAATTTCTCATCTGCAATATTTGGGTATGAAAGCAAAAATTTATTTATTTCTTCATTTAACAAATCTATCATTGCTTTGCTCTACCAAGATAGCTCTCATCTCTCGTGTCCACTTTAACAACTTCTCCCTTATTAACAAAAAGAGGTACTTGAATTACAACTCCAGTCTCAAGCTCAGCTGGCTTGGTGGCTCCAGAAACTGTATCACCCTTTACACCAGGCTCTGATTTCACAATCTTCAATTCTACATTTACAGGAGGGTCTACAAGTATTGGCTTGTCATCCCAAAGTATAATTTCACAAGTTTCCTGGCCTACAAGCCATTTTTTTGCATCTCCTATTTCGTTAGATCCAATTTCTATTTGTTCATAACTGTTTGGATCCATAAAATGCCAAGATTCACCGTCGGTATATAGAAACTCCATGTCTTTATGATTCACATCTGCAGCTTCAACAGATTCACCTGATTTAAATGTTTTATCATTAGTATTACCAGTTAAAAGATTTTTATATTTCACCCGCATTACTGCCTGACCTTTGCCTGGCTTATGAAATTCATGCTCAACTATTGAACATGGAGCATTGTCAATTAAAATTTTTGACCCATTTTTAAATTGGTTTGTAGAAATTTTCATTTTATTTAAAAAATTAATGAAATATTATTTATAAATGCAATTGTAACTTCTTGTTATAAAACTAGCTAACAATCTATTAATATTAAATAGTATTTGAAATATGTTTTGTTAAAATTAGATAGACTAGGCAAATAAGGATAAAATTGAACATAAAAGTTTTACGGGAGTTTTATGAAAGCAATAACAAATATATTTATATCATTAGCAGCATTTTTTATAGCTATCTCAATTGCTGGCGCTACAGGGATAGATCAAGTTTCAAAGGTAGTGATATTAGCTTTTGTAATTCAATGGATTGCTTTCATACCAGCCTACGCACTTCAAACAGAAAAGTTTTATGATTTAACAGGCAGCCTTACATACTTATCTGTTGTTTGGTATTCATTATCCTTGGCATCTCAAAATTTTGCTGATCTAAATAAAGCAAATGTAGCAATTGTTGTTTTGATATCTATGTGGGCTGTCAGATTAGGTTCTTTTTTATTTATGAGGATTCATAAAGATGGTGAAGATAAGAGGTTTAGAACAATAAAACCATCTCCTACTCAGTTTTTTATGACATGGACTTTACAGGGATTATGGGTTTCGCTATGTTCCATGTGTGCATTAACCGCAATAGCTTCTGAAACAGGAGTGCTGATAAACAATTTGTTTTATTTTGGTTTTTCTTTATTTGTATTTGGTTTTGTTATTGAGGTTGTTGCCGATAATCAAAAATCAAAATTTAGATCTGTGCCTGGTAATAGAAACAAATATATTACAAGTGGCTTATGGGCAAAATCAAGACATCCTAATTTTTTTGGTGAAATTATGCTTTGGACTGGTATTGCCATAATGTCTTTTAGCTCTTTGCATGGAATGCAGTACTTAACATTAATCTCGCCTTTATTTACTTATTTATTGCTAGTTTATGTAAGTGGAGTCCGAATGCTAGAGGCTAGAGCTGACAAAAAATGGGGTGATGACGAGTTGTACATAAAATATAAGAATGAAACCCCAGTTTTATTTATTAAATTCTGGAAATAGTATTACTTAAATATTAAAAAAAGTTTTATTATAGAGAGATGACTGTTAATATGATCAGTCTACGGGAGATCTAACATGAAAAGAAAATTAAACTTTATGCATTTATGCATGGTTACAGCGTTATCTTTGTCATTACATTCATCAGATATGGAAAGCGTGCTAGAGGTTGGAAGAGATAATCAACAATTATCAGCAAAATCACAGTCTTTAATTGATTCCACAGAAAGACAGACTGATAAAATTGTTAATGAATGGAAAGCTGTTTCAAAACAGGTTGAAGGCTTAAAACTTTATAACGCACAAAAAAGAATTCAAATACAAGCTCAGCTTGACTTAATGGATAAGCTTGATGAGCAGCTTGTTCAAGTTGTTGTTATGCAAAGGCAGATACCACCATTAGCTCAGAAAATGCTCGATAGCCTAGAGTCTTTTATATCCCTTGATACTCCCTTTAGAAAAGAAGAAAGACAGAACAGAATCGATTTAGTTAGATCATCATTAGCAAAACCAAAAGTTACTGCTTCTGAACAAGTTCGACAAGTGCTTGAGGCATATAATATTGAGGCAGAATACGGAAGAAAAATTGATACTTATGAAAGTACTCTCAACGATGGAACAGTTGTTAATATTTTAGTAATTGGAAGAATTGGAATGTTTTATCAAACTAAAGATGAGCAATCCAGTGGTAGATGGAATAATGAAACTGGTCAATGGGACGAATTACCAGGATCATACAGAAAACCAATAAGAGATGGTATCAGAATGGCAAAAAAATTAGCCCCAACAGATATGTTAATGATGCCAATTGTTAAAGGAGAAGCATAATGAAAAATATACAGAAGATGTCAATATTTATGCTTGCCATAAGTGGTTTTGCATTTGCTCAAGATACTCAAAATGAAGAGGCAGAGCCCTCAACTGTTGAAGCATTATTAGCACTTGTAAAAGAAGGCAAAACCTTAGAACAGGCGGCCAATGCAGACAGAGAAAGCAAGTTTATAGCAAATAAAAATAAGCAAGCATCAATTTTAGCCGCTGAAAAAAGAGAGTTAGCAAGACAAGAAAAAATTGCAGATACTCTTGAGGCTGAATATAAAAAGAATGAAGGAATACTTCGAGTCAAAGAGGAGGCCTATAACAAGGAACTTGGTTCACTTGTAGAACTTTTTGGTCACTTGCAAAGTTCTGCAGGTGAGGCTGCAGTGCAATTTTCTGGATCTCTTACAGGTGCAGAGTATGGACAGGATAGAGTTAGATTTTTAAATAGCTTGACCGGAAAGATGTCTGAAACGACAGAGCTTCCTACTATAAGAGAAATTGAAGGACTGTGGTATGAATTGCAACGTGAGATGGTCGCTAGTGGACAAGTTGTATCATTTACAACAAATGTTATAGATGTTGATGGTGAAACATCTGAATGTAATGTTACTAGAATCGGATTATTCAATGCTGTCTGTGATGGAAAATACTTAGAGTATGCAACATCAAAAGGCCAATATGCCTTTTTACCAAGACAGCCAGCAGGCAGATATACTAAGACTGCAAGCAAAATAGGTAATGCTGATCCTGGAGATCAAGTAAAGTTTGGTGTTGATCCAACTGGCCCAACCGGCGGAAGCTTATTAGCAAACTTAATTCAAACTCCATCTTTAATGGAAAGAGCTCAGCAAGGTAGAGAGGTTGGATATGCAATTATTGCTGTGGGTATCATTGCTGTGTTATTTGCTTTCTATAAATTATATAGCTTGTACATGATCGGAACAGCTGTAAGAAAACAAGCTAGCCAAGATGCAGCAGATCCATCTAACCCACTTGGAAGAGTTCTTAAAGTAGGAAAAGATAATTTTGATAGAGATATTGATACTCTTGAATTAAAGCTTGCGGAAGCAATCATGGCTGAAAGACCAGCAATTGATCAGGGTATTGGTTTTATAAAAATTATTTCAGTAATAGCTCCATTAGCAGGGTTGCTAGGAACTGTAACAGGTATGATTGTTACTTTCCAAATGATTACTTTATACGGCACAGGAGATCCAAAGCTTATGGCAGGTGGTATTTCTCAAGCTCTTGTAACAACAGTTTTGGGCCTATTAGTAGCTATACCTACAAGCTTGCTTCATTCATTTACGCAGTCATCTGCTAGAGGGATTATAAGTATTCTTGAAGAACAAAGTACAGGTATTCTTGCTCAAAGGGCAGAATCTAAGTAGGAGCTAGTTTATGCTTTTTGCATTTACTGAAGCAATTTCCTCCATAAGGGATTTTATGGAGGCAGGGGGAAGTGTACTTTGGTTAATAGCTATTCTTGTATTTTTTATGTGGGGGATGATCTTTGAAAGAATATGGTACCTCTCTCATGCACATCAAGAATATGTAGCAAATCTATCAATTAAGTGGAATGCAAGAAATGATAAAAAGTCATGGCATGCACTTCAAATCAGAGAGATGATGATCTCTCAAGCCAAGATGGAGATAAATAAAAATATTAGCATTATACAGACATGTATTGTTTTAGCTCCTTTGCTTGGTCTTTTAGGAACCGTTACAGGTATGATTGAAGTATTCCAAGTTATGGCTTTTAATGGTGGCGGTGATGCCAGAGCAATGGCTGGCGGTGTTTCAAAAGCTACTTTGCCGACTATGGCAGGCATGGTTGCCGCCTTGTCTGGATCCTTTGCGGCAATTTATTTAACAAGTACAAGTAAAAGACATGAATCTGAGCTTAATGATATTATTAAAAGAGAGATATAGAGGGAAAAAATGAGAAGAAATGCTATAACAAGTGCCGTTCAAGAAGAAAGTGATGAAATAAATTTAACACCAATGCTTGATGTTGTTTTCATCATGCTTATTTTCTTCATTGTAACAGCCAATTTTATTAAAGAGCCTGGATTAGAAATTAACAGACCTGACTCAGATACAGCCGAAACTCAAGAAAATGCAGCGATCTTAATTGCTGTAGGACCAACCGGAGAAGTTTGGATGGATGGAAGAAGAATAGACGTTCGTCAGGTAAAAGCTAATGTTGTGAAGCTGTTGGCTGATAACCCACAAGGTTCTGTAGTAATACAAGCAGATGAAAAAGCAATGGCAGATACAATAATACAAGTTATGGATGGCGCAAGAGAAGCTGGAGTAAATGCTATCTCTCTAGCATCAGAGCCAAAATAGTTTTATGAATCAAATATCCTCAGCACTTAAACCTGTTTTTGGCCCAATACAGACTTTATACAATAAAGCATTTAATGCTAATAAATATGCTGCAGGAATAGGACTATCAGTTGTAATAACAACTGCATTATTTTTTGTAATGGTTGTTCTAATATCTTTGGGTGACAGCGGTATGAAAGAGGATACTTCAATAAAACTTGCCGATGTTGTCATGCCTGAAAGGCAAATAGATACTTTTTTATCTGAAGTTGAAAAACCTGATAAGCCAGAAGAGCAGCCAGAAGATATTGCACAGCCTGAATTAGACCTTCAACCTCTAACAGGTATCGATGTATCAATAGCAAAACCAAAGGCAACTTTTAAGGCTGGCGGTTCATTCTTTCGAGATGGAGAGTACATTCCTTTATTTAAGGTTCAACCAATTTATCCAAGAAGAGCTCAAGAAAGAGGTACGCAAGGTTTTGCAATTGTTTCATTTACAATTACTGATAGTGGAAGTGTTGAAAATGCAAAAGCTATCGAGGGTTATTGTGGAGATCCAACTGGACCTGAGTCTGAATTAAGGCCATGCACAATGTTTAACAGTGCATCTGCAAGAGCTGCATTGAAATTGAAATACAAACCTAAAATTGTTGATGGTAAAGCAACATCAGTAAGCGATGTTTTGCATAGATTTACTTTTATAATGTCTGAGGAAGAGGGTAGGTAATGAAAATTCTTACAACTAAAAATAGTTTCTTATATATATTTTTACTTCTTGTAATATCGTTAATGTACACACCTGCTATGCTAAATGCACAATCAGCAGATGACCAACCAAAGAAACAGGTTAAATATAAAAAAGCTAGAGCTTTAACAACAAAAACTGCAAAGAAAATGGCTAAGGTTTATGAATCCCTCGAGCGTGTTGATGAAAAAGGTGAGCCTGACCCAGACATGGAGACAGTTATTGAAATTTTAACCGATCTTCGAAATCAAAAAGACACTCTAAAAAGCTATGATCGATCTGTGATGTGGAATGCGTGGGGTTTTGTATATTATTCAGATGAAAAATACCTTAAAGCAATTGAAGCCTACAATTTGTTATTAAATGAACCTGAAGGAACAATTCCATTAAGAGTATCTGCTTTAATAACTCTAGGCCAGCTATACATGAGTCAAGAGGATTATAAAAAAGGCATAAAATATATACTTCAATGGATGGATGAAGTTGAGACTATAACTGCTCAGTCGTGGTCGTTGCTTGGCAGAGCCTATTATGCAATTGGCGATTATGGTAAAGCTATTTCATCTTTGGAAGATGCAATTGTTTTGGCTGAAGAAGAAGGATATAAGCCAAAAGAAAACTGGTACGTACTTCTTGCAGCCTCAATTGGCGAATTAAAAAACGAAATTGGCGAAAAGAAAGCTTTCCTAAGGCAAATAGAAATATATGAGATATTAGTAAATTTATATCCAAAGAAATTATATTTCTTGCAGCTCGGTGGTATTTATAATGAGCTCGGAAGAGAAAAAGATTATATGATTACCCTTAAAGCTGCTTATCAAAAAGATATGCTTAATAGAGAGTCTGAGTATTTAGCTTTGGCCCAATTACTTCTAATTAACCAAAATCCATATTGGGCTGCAAACGTTTTAGTTTCAGGACAGAATAAGATAGTTACATATACAGAAACTACCAAAGATAAGGTTACCGGGGAAGAAATAAAAGTTGAAAAAACAGGCCCAGTTATAAAAGAGACAGAAAAAAATCTAAAACTCTTAGCCGACTCATGGAGAATGGCTCAAGAAGTTGATAAAGCAATACCGGTTTTAGAGAAAGCGGCACAAATGTCTAAAGACGGAAAATCTTATGTTCTTCTAGGCAATCTTTATTTATCTGAGGATAGACTTGAGCTGGCTGTTGAATCAATTAAAAAAGGTTTGAAAAAAGGAAAAATTGATAAGGTTTCTCAAGTTCATTTAACGCTTGGCCAAGCCTATTTTGAACTTCAAAAGTTTGATGATGCAAAAAAAGAATTTAGAATTGCAGCTAGAGACAAAGATAAAAAGGTCAAATCAACTGCTAACAATTGGATAAAATATACTGAAAATGAAGAGGTTAGGGTAAAGAATCTTGCTCTTAGAAGAGAGTACATTCAAAGTCAATCATAACTTTAAGTATTCCTCAATTTTAAAATTGTAATCATTGTTTTCGTCTTTTTCATATGATTTTGATGAAATTTTCTTCCAGTTAGACATATCAATTTTTGGATAATAGATATCTCCTTTAACATTACAGTCAACCCTAGTAATGACAAGCTTATTTACAGAAGATGAGGTCTGTTTGAAAAGATAACCACCACCAATAATTATTATTTCATTATTTTGATTTTCTTTCTTGTTATGCTTTTCGGCACTATTCATAGCATTTTCTAAATTATTAAATACATAAGCACCATCAATTTTTTTTAGAGTTCTAGATATTACATAATTTATTCGATTAGGAAGAGGTCTCCCAATTGACTCATATGTTTTTCTTCCCATGATGATTATTTTATTGAGAGTATATTTTTTAAAATGAGCAAGATCATCTTTCAAATTCCATGGCAGATCATTATCCACCCCAATCACAAGATCATTTGAAACAGCAACAAGATGGGAGATAGTTTTCATCTTTACACTGCCATTTTTGCTTTAATTGCTGGATGATGCTCATAGCCTTCAAGCTTAAAGTCATCTATAGAATATGATGAAAGATCTTCAAGAGAATTTAATTTCGGTAAGATTAACTTAGGAGGACTAAATGGTTTTCTTGATATTTGTTCTTTGACTTGTTCAACAGAATTCAAATAAATATGGGCATCACCAAAAGAATGAACGAATTTTTTTGGTTTGAGATTAAGTATTTCTGCAAAAATACTCAATAAAAGTGAGTAGCTTGCTATATTGAATGGCACGCCAAGAAACATATCAGCACTTCTTTGGTACATGTGACAACTTATTGTTCCATTGCTTATATAAAATTGCGACATAACATGACATGGAGGCAAAGCCATTTTTTCAATTTTTCCAACATTCCATGCTGATAGGATATGCCTTCTACTTTCAGGATTATTTTTTAGACTACTTATTAAGGCTTTAATCTGATCAATACCATCCCAGTCTCTCCATTGAACACCATATACAGGGCCAAGTTCTTTTCTTAATTCATTATTTTCATATCCTAAATCTTTTCCTTGATTATCGGCATTATCTGTCCAAATAGTTGAATATTTTTTTAAGTCTGTAAGCTCTTCTCTATTTTTTCTAAACCTTATTTCAGCAAGTCTTCTTTCATCACTAGAGCCTTCCAGAAACCAAATTAGCTCAGATACAACACCTTTCCATGCCAGTGATTTTGTTGTAACTGCAGGAAAACCTTTTTCTAGATCAAATGAGAGCTGATGACCAAAAGACGAAATAGTTCCTGTATTGGTTCTATCATTTCTTTTCTCACCATTCTCTAAAATATATTCCAGCAGATCTAAATAGGCTTTCATGAAGTTTTCCTTGAATAAAATAACATTATAAAACCAATTGCTATCATTGGAACACAGAGAATTTGTCCCATGCTTAATGATTCTAAAAATACATATCCTATATGAGAATCCGGCTGCCTAAAGAACTCAATAATAAATCGTATTAATCCGTATAGTATTAAAAAGCTTGAACAAACTACGCCATGAATTTTTGTAAGTTTATTTATCCAATACAAAAGAATGAATAATAGAATACCTTCACCGAAACTTTCATATAACTGTGATGGATGTCTTAATAGGCCAAATGGATCTGTGGGAAAAATAAATCCCCAATCACCATTTGTTTCTTTTCCGTATAACTCACCATTAAGGAAATTACCAATTCTTACGAGACCAAGGCCTATCGGCATAGCTAGAGCTGCTCCATCCATAAGTCTTAAAAAACTTAGATTATTTCTTTTAGAAAAAACTAAAAAACTTATTACTACTCCAACTAAACCTCCATGGAAACTAAGACCTCCTTGCCAAATATAAAACAGAGATAATGGATTGCTTATTAACTGCTCTGTTCCATAGAAGATCATATAACCAAATCTTCCTCCACACATAGATCCGATAAATAAACCATACATGAAAACTAAGTCATTTACTTTTTCATGATTCAAACCAAGCTCGATCATTATTTGATTAGATTTCAAGAAAAGGTATATAAAGATTGCGGACAATAACCAAGTAACTGCGTAGTATTGAATTTTTAATGGACCAATTTCGATCAATGAGGGGTTATTAAAAAAATCTGATAATTCTACGATCATGAAAAAACCATATAAATAGATATAAGAAACATCATACATGCCATCATTCTCTTTAATATTTTTTCAGATACATGATGCGCAATATTAGCGCCATATTTGGCGGCAAGTATACTTGTTAAACTTATACCAATAACGGCTGGCAAATATATGTAGCCCAAAGCAAAAGGGGGTAAAAGTATATTGTCGACACCGGAAATAAGATAACCAAGGGCACCAAAAACAGCTATTGGAATTCCACATGCTGCAGAAGTTCCTACACTTGAAGTCATTGGTAGCCCAGAAGCTTTTAAATAGGGAACTGAAAATATACCTCCACCGATACCTAAAATAGATGAGAAGAATCCAATTCCACTTCCAACAAAGTATGGTTCTTTGCTTGTTTGATTCCTTGGTTTTAGTTTTATATCTCTACTAACGCTCATCAGAATTGCAATAAGTAATGCAAAAATTCCTATAATTGTTTTCAGTAAATTTCCGTTAAGTTGTACTGCAAATAAAGCACCCAAGAATGCTCCAATTACTATTCCTGAAGCTAACGGTTTAAGAAAATTATAACTTATAGCATTTTTTTTACTATGAGCATATGCTGATGATATCCCTGTAAAAACAATGCAGCCTAAAGATGTACCTACTGCCATGTGAATAATAATTTCTTCTTCAAAACCAAATTGTATAAAAAAGGCTACAAAAAAAGGTACTGTAATAATTCCTCCACCAACACCAAACAAACCAGCAACAAGCCCAGCAAAAATACCTAAAATTGCAAACAATGTGAGCGCTTCAATCATTATTCATTTCTGTGCAAAAATTATCTTTAAGTTCATTAAGGACTAACCGATATACTTCTCTTTTAAATTCAACGATAGCATACAATGGATACCAATAAGGAACCCATTGAAAATCAATAAACTCATTATCTGGATCATTTTCAAAATGAATTTTTACATCATGCATAAGCTTAAACATGAACCATTTTTGCTTTTGGCCTCTAAATCTTTTTTTTAGAAAATGATTCTTTCTTTTTTCATGTGGAACATCGTATTTAAACCACTTATCCGTTGAAGATATTAATTTTACATCCTTCTTTTTTATTCCAACTTCTTCATATAATTCTCTTTTTGCAGCCTTTATAGGACTCTCACCGAAATCTATTCCTCCTTGAGGAAATTGCCAACTATCTATTTTTTTTCTTTTGCATAGCAACAATTTGCCGTTATCATTGATAACAATAATACCAACGTTTAATCTATATCCAGGTTCATTTATCATTGTGTAAATTATTATTTTTATGAAAAAAAATTTAGCAATATTTGATTTAGATAATACCATTCTAAATGGAGATTCTGATTATTCATGGATCAATTTTTTGATTGATATCGGTTATGTTAATAAAGATGAATATGAGAAAAAAAATCAATATTTTTATGACAAGTATTATGAAGGGAAGCTAGATTATGATGAGTGGGCTGAGTTTGCTCTATCAACAATTAAAGGGAAAAGACCAGAAGAAATTGAAAATCTCCTGAATAAATTCCTTTCCTCAGTCATAGAGCCAATGATTAATATATACGCCTTAAGATTATTACATAATCATTATCACAATAACGATGTAATGTTACTTGCCTCAGCTACAAACTCTGTAATAGTTAATCCAATTGCCAAGAGACTTGGTTTCGAAAATATTGTTGCAACAGAGGTTGAAATAGTTAATGGAGTATATTCTGGTAAGTTTCAAAACACTCCAGCATTGGGTGAGGGCAAACTTCAAAAGGTAAGAGAATGGATGCGTAGGAATGATTTTAGTGATTTTAAGAATACTACATTTTATTCAGATTCAATAAATGACTTTCCATTACTTTCAGCAGTTAATAAAGCGGTAGCTGTAAACCCTGATAATAAATTGCGAGAGGAGTGTGAGAAAAGATCTTGGGAGATTGTGGAATTACCTTAATTAGAATCTATATTATCTGCAACAATTTGTGCTGTATGTGCGCTAAGAGTCCAGCCTAGATGACCATGTCCTGCATGATAGAAAACCCCCTTCATTTTACTTTCTCTAGTTATAGGCATCATATTAGGAGTCATAGGTCTCAATCCAGCCCAAGGAGTATATGTCTCAGTGCTAACATTTGGAAAATATTTCTCTACCCATTTTAATAAAGGTTTAATTCTATCTTGTCTTATATCAGTATTTATTCCAGCAAGCTCTGCTGTCCCTGCAACCCTAAATCTATCGCCAAGTCTGCTAGCAACTATTTTTACGGGTTGATCGATTAAAGATACAGTTGGAGCACATTTTTTGGATATTTCATCTTTAAGATCAATCGTTACGCTATATCCTTTAACAGGATATATATTCATCTTATCACCAAGTCGAATTGCAAAGCTTTGTGTGTTGACTCCTGCACAAATGACAACATTATCAAATGAATCGTTAATTATTTCATTTTCATGTCTCATGGTAAGAACTAGCTTATCTTTTTGCCTGGTTATATATTCAACTGTTGTTTTAAGTTGAAGGATTGCTGAATATTTTTCTACAAGAATCCTCTCTAGATTCGTACAAAATTTATGAATATCACCACTTGCATCAGACTTGGTATATATTCCGCCAAGAATTTTTTCATAATTTTTATTATTTTCGAAAGCTGGTTCAATTTCTTTAACTTCTTCAGTAGTTAATATATCCCACTCCATGCCCTCTTGATGAAGCCATGAAACCTTTTCTTTATCTAGTTTGAATTCTTTTGCATTATCATAAAATCTTAGAATGCCTTTTTTAAGTAATTCAAATTCTATGCCTTCTTCATCGGCTATTTTGAAATAAATTTCCCTAGCTTTTTTCGCAAAATTAATTGTATCAAGAGTATTTTTTTTATGGTCACCCTTGAGAGTTGTCCACAGAAATCCGAGCATCCACCTATATTTTTGGATTTCAGGTGATGGATTAAATAATAATGGAGCATCGGGAGTAAACATCCATTTAATTCCGCTCACAACATTTTTAGTTGTATTCCATGTTTCTGCATTACTTGCACTTAACTGTCCTCCATTGGCATAACTTGTTGCCATTGCAGGATATCTTCTGGAGTCAATAATAGTTACGTTATGACCTTTTTTTACAAGAGCATAAGCTGTAGTTGTACCAGCAATTCCAGCACCAATTACAGCTATTTTTTTCATATTGCATTGTCTCAACAAATATAAATAAAAGCGACATAATAATATTAAAAACTTACTTTTTATTTGATAAAAATTTAGTTACAATCCAAATAAGAATGATTCTCATTTAGAAAACCCATAAGGACATAAGCATGAGCGAATTTATAATTGTATTTAGAGAAGTTTTAGAAGCGTCTCTTGTTGTTGGTATCATTTATTTGATTTTAGAGAAATCGAATCAATTGAGCCACTTTTATAAATTATGGATGGGCGTCTTAGCTGCAATTGTTGCAAGCATTCTAGTCGGATATTTTGTTTTAGCCGCAAAGGAATCTCTTGGCAATGATTCTACTGCAGCTTTATTTGAGGGCATTTTCCTTTATTTAACAGCTATTTTGATTTGGTATGTAATATTTTGGTTATCAAAACATATTAGTGATAGAAAAGAGCTTGAAGGCAAAACTTTAAATGCTATTAAATTATCTTCATGGGGAGTATTTTTTGTAGTTTTCTTTGCAATTCTAAGAGAGGGCTTTGAAACTGCTGTTTTCTTAATCTCAAGCTTTTCTATTACTGGATCATTCTCATATTTAGGATTTATAACTGGAGCAGCTCTTGCAATCCTAATAGGATATTTAATAGTACTTCAAGGTAGAAAAATAAATTTAAGATATGTATTTAAATATACAACTTTACTATTAGTCTTTTTATCAGCAGGGATGGTTGCCTATGGTACTCATGAAGTCGAAGAGTATTTAGTAAAATCAGACCAAATTGAGAAAACAGAAATTTATAGACCTTGGGATATTTTACAACCACAGATGAATGAGCAAGGACAAAAGATTTATCATCCACTTCATGATAAAGGCTCTATAGGCGTTTTCTTAAAAGGGTTTTTTGGCTATAACAGCAATCCAAATATTCCTGAAGTTATTCTTTGGATTTGTGCTTTATTTTTTGGGTTAAATATGTGGAGAAGATTCTACTTTTAATTATCTAATTGATCCATATTATTAATAGCTTTATTCATTTGTCTTTCGCGAGTAGCATGTTCATTTACTGCCCTTAGCATTGCGTCTGCTTTTTTAAGCAATTCTTCAGTTGAGTTTCCAAATTTTTCAAATTCTTTTTTTAACTTACCAAATTCTTCCATAATCTCTCCAGCTCTATTATTAAGAGCAAGAGTTCTAAAGCCCATATGAACACTAATCAAATATGCTGCTAAGGAGTTTGGCCCCATAATTAAAACTCTTGAATCTCTAAAAACAGATTCGCGAAGATTTTCAATAGAATCGATTAACTGCATTAAAGACTCACTGGGTATATACATAACTCCGAGGTCGACAGTTATACCCGATTGAAGATATTTATCTTGGATATCTGATGCATCTTTTATTACATGTCTTTTTATATCGTCTATAGATTTTTTAATTAATCTTTCGTCTGTTTGATTAATTGAATCTAGATAAGTGTCGTAAAGTCCTGAAGGAAATTTGGCATCAATTGGCAACAAAAGCCCTTCTGGCATTTTTAAAACAAACTCTACTCTCTTGCCAGTGCCTTTGATTACTTCTGCATTTTTTATATATTGATTTGGATTGAAAATATCTTGCATTATGGATTCAAGCGACCATTCACCAAATTTTCCTGCAAGAGTTCCACCAGACAAGTATCTTCGTAACTTATTTAATGGATCATGAAATGACTGTATATCTTTTGTTAGATCTAATAAGGTATCTTCTTGTTTTAATAATGCTCTGTCTAATTCCTTTATTGACTCTTGATCTTTGTCTTTATCGGACCTATTTTGAATCTGTAAGAAAATAATGATGATTAATAATGAAATTATTATTATTGATATGATTGTTAGAATCCAGAAATTCATTTTTATCCAAGAAAGTTTTAAATTTTCTTATAATATATACTACTAATCATTTAATTCTATAAAATAAGCGGTATGTCAGAGAACATTTTAACTTATTTTGAGCAGATCAAGGCCCAAGGTCTTTCAATTGATATAACTAGAGGAAAACCAGATTCACATCAATTAGATTTAGCAAATGACTTATTAAGTATGAATGTTGAGCCATTTGACGGTAAAGTTGATTTAAGAAATTATGGAGAGCCTTTGGGCATTGAAGATGCTAGAGTTCTTGGCGCGGAACTTCTTTCAGCTCCTGCTGATCATGTTATCACAGGCGAGCAATCTAGCTTAATGCTTACTTATCAGATGATTCTTTCAAAATACTTGTTTGCTAATCCTGTACCATGGAGAGATATCGAAACTCCAAAGTTTATATGTCCTGTACCTGGATTCGACAGACATTTTAGAATGCTAGAAGATTTTGGAATCGAAATGATAGCAATACCTTTGATAGAAGATGGTGTTGATCTAGATGCGCTGTCAGATGCGCTTCAAAATAACTCAAATGTCGTTGGAATAATTTGTGTACCTCGGCATTCAAATCCATCTGGAGAAGTTTACAGTGACGATAATATAAATAAGCTTTTTGAAATTGGTAAAAAATATTCTGAAGATTTCCTTTTTCTTTTTGATCATGCCTACTTGGTTCATGACTTTCTTCCTACCAAGAATCAAATACCAGTCTGGAAGTTAGCAGAGCAAAACAAAACTACCAATCAAACAGTAGTTGTAACTTCTTTCTCTAAAGTTACTTTTGGAGGCGGTGGTTTATCGTTTATGGCAGCAGCGGATGAAAATTTATCTCTAATTAAAAGAATAAGAGGTTCTATGGTAATTTGTCCTGATAAGGTTAATCAAAAAAGACATACAAAGTTCTTTAAAGATTCTAATGCTGTAAAAAATCATATGAAAAAACATGCTGATTTAGTAAGGCCTAAATTTGAAATAGCATATCAAGCATTAGAAAAACTTGATAAAGATATCGGTGAATATTCTCGACCAACTGGCGGCTATTTTATTACTTTTACATCACATAAACCTATTGCCTCAAAAATTGTTGAGTTATGCAAAGAGGCTGGAGTACTTCTAACCCCAGCAGGTGCGACACATCCTTATGGAAATGACCCTAAAAATAATACCTTAAGAATTGCACCAACATTTATTAATGAAAAAGAGTTAGAAATTGCAATGGACGTTTTTGTAACTGCCACACAGATAGCTCACAGCCAAGCTTAATTTAGTTTTTTGCTTTACTATGAGGCAGATAGTTAAAACCATCAAATGATTCAAATATCTCCTTGATACCAGGATGATTACACTGTTTTTTTGACTTATCTAACAATAAGTTTTGTTCTGATACATATGCTATGTAAAAAATTTCTTTATTTTCAGCAAATAAATGATAGAAAGGCTGTTCTTTTTTTGGTCTAATCTGCTCAGGTATAGCTTGATACCATTCTTCCGTATTATTAAATTCTGGATCTAAATCAAAAATAACACCTCTAAACTTTAAAAACTTATGCTTAACTATATTTCCAATAGAAAATTTTGCTTCAACTAATTTCTGCATTATATTTATAAATTAAACTATTTAAGGAAAAAAGTCATGATAGAAAATTTTAGAGAAGGTCATAAAAAAGAAGATTTTATGGTTGTTTCAACAAACAATATAGAGGGAGCCGAAATAACTGAGTATTTAGGGATAGTACAAGGAAGTACTGTAAGATCAAGAAATGTGGGCTCTGATATTTTTGCAAATTTAAAAAATTTAGTTGGCGGAGAGCTAGTTGGTTATTCTAAATTACTTCAATCTTCAAGAGATCAGGCATACCAAAGAATGTTAGATGACGCTATTAAAAAAGGAGCCAATGCTATAATTTGCTTTAGATTTCAAACTTCTACCATAACTCAAGGCGCATCAGAAATTTTGGCATATGGCACTGGAATAAGAATTAAAAAATAAGGAAAAAATGAATAAAACAGAAAAAGTTGCATTTAGAGAAGCAGTTATTGTTGTAATGATGGGGGCAGTAATTAATTTTCCCCTTCAAACATTTTTATTATGGCTGACAATTGATAATTGGCAATGGTCAAACCCATTAACAATTTCATTATTTACGCAAACTATACTTACGCTGGTTGCATTAGTAAGAGTTTTCTCAATAAGAATGAGATTTCAAAGAGGAAAGTTTTAAAACTCAATCATTCTTCTTGGCATGTTCTTTTAAATGGTTTTTATAAGAATCTTTCATTCTCATTTTCATTCTATGCGAAATCATATCCTTACACCATACATCATAAACTGTTGAATAATTTGAGGCTAAGGTAGATAAAGCGATTGCTTCACCCCATTTTTCATCATTCCAGGATTTATCTTTTAAATCTCCATGTTTTTTTATGTCATCAAAAACACTATCTGCAGCTCCAAGAAACCATCCAATACCAGACTTAGTTTCCATACACTCTTTTGCACTCATAAGCATGTTGGGGTGCTCTTTTTTTTCTTTTTTATGATCATCCGCATACAAGGAACCCACCATAGAAAAAGCAATTATTAAGGTAGTTATTTTTTTCATATTTCTCCAAAAATTTTTATTCATATTAATAGAGTAAATTATTTACAAAAAAATTCAAAAAAATATTTACTTTTAAAAAAAAATATTCATAATGCTCAAATATTTATACTCATAGGCAAAATTCTTTTTTGTCTATCAGTATGACTATCCTTGAAATCATTCAAATTATTAGCGTTATTTTTGGCACATTGATAGCCGCACCCCTTATTGTTTCAAAAAAGTATAACAAGAGATTGATAGGTCTTATTGCAGTTGCAATGGGTAGCATCCTTGCGATGATAGTTCAGCTATATGCAGGTTTATATTACTTTTTCTTTGCTTCTGCTTTTTGGTTATTAAATTCAGCGCATGCAATTCGTAAAATGCTTAAGACAAATAGAGAAATTTTTTAGATATTAACAAAATCTTTATATCTTAGGACTGTAAGTCCACTTGAATCATCATTCATTTTTTGCACCATTGCTTTTGCAACATCTCGCGCTTCTACAAATTTAAAATCTGAAAAAGGACCAAGCATCAAAGGTGCAAAAATTTTACCTCCTAACTCTATTAATGAAACATCAAGTTTGAATGATTCGTTTACTCTTTTACCAAGTAAGTGGCTTGGTTGAGCAAAGATAGTTTTTGAATATCCTATTTTTTTTATAAGATTTTCCATATTGCCCTTTGTTTTAAGATACAAGTTATATGAATTTTTGTCTGCACCAATTGCAGAAACTATTGCTATTGATCTTGCGCCATTATCAAATGCTTTTTTAGCTATTTTTAAAACATATTCACAATCTACTCTAATGAAATTATCTCTATCAGATTTGCGAATATATAGCAGCTCACTTGAGCCTAACTTTTTTCCAATTGCAATATAAACGTGATCAATCCTTGGAAGGTTTATTTCATCTAGGTCATCAAATCCAGTAATGATTTCTTGAAATTTATTTTGATCTTTATCTGAAGTTCTTCTGGATAATAAGAAAATATCTTGATTTTCTTTTGAAATGCATTTAAAAATTTCATTACCTACAAGTCCGGAGGCTCCAACTAGTAATGTTCTTGTTTTTTCCATCAAATTAAACTAACAATTTTTGATATTAGGTCTTCTATAGATTTATTGCCATTCAATGTAATATCGGCCCATTTATTGTAAAGAGGAACTCTTTCTTTGTATATATCATCAATACTTAGATCATCAGGAGCAGCCAAACCTCTTTCTTGACCATGTCCAATTCTTTGTTTAATCTCATCAAGAGGAGTATTGATATACATAATTTTAGAAAAAGAGCTTAGATATAACATTGATTTTTCAGAATAGACAGCACTACCTCCTGTAGATATAACTTTTATGTTTTCATCAAGTCTAAGTATTACCTCTTCTTCAGCTTGCCTTACAAATTCGTAACCCTTTTCCTTTTTTAGTTGTTCTAAGGATAATTTAAATTTTTCTTCAATTAGTAAATCTGTGTCAACAAAACTAATGTCTAATTGTGATGACAAAATTCCACCAATTGTTGATTTTCCGCAGCCTGCCATGCCTATAAAACTTATGTTATTCATTTTTAGCAAATTCTTCAGTTGCTTTAATTAGTTCATGAGTGATCTCTTTTTCAAAAGCAGTATGTCCAGAGGAGGGCGCAACTATTAAGTTGGCTTCTGGCCAATTTTTGGATAATTCCCATGCAGTTGTCATCGGGCAAACAATATCATATCTACCTTGAACGATTGTAGTAGGAATATTTCTTATGATATCTATGCCAGATTCTATTAGTTGATTTTCGTGCTCCAAGAATCCTTTATTAACAAAATAATGATTTTCAATAAGAGCGAAGGCTAATGCAAATCTAGGATCAGAGAAGCTATCTGCCATATCTGGGTTATAACTCAAGCTACTAGTTGAGCCTTCCCATCTGGACCAAGCTATAGCTGCAGTTAATTTTTTTTCTGTGTTATCGCTTTTAAATATTTCATGATACGCAGACATTAAATCATCTCTCTGACTTATATCAATTGGCTCTAAAAATTTTTCCCATGCCTCTGGAAAAATGTTGGAAGCTCCTTCTTGATAAAACCAATCAAGCTCTTTTTTCCTTAGCATAAAGATTCCTCTAAGAACCATTTCACTGACAGATTTTGGATAGGTTTGAGAGTATGCAAGAGATAATGTACTACCCCAAGAACCTCCAAAAACTAGCCATTTTTTAAATCCAAGTTTATTTTTAAGAGTCTCTATATCTTCAACAAGATCCCATGTAGTATTTTGTTCTAGACAACCGTGAGGCTTGCTTCTTCCGCAACCTCTTTGGTCAAAAATAACAACATGATACTTTTCTGGATTAAAAAACCTTCTTACTGTTGTACTTCCACCACCGCCAGGACCGCCATGAAGGAAAACTGCTGGTTTACCATCCGGATTGCCACATTGCTCATAATAAATTTCATGACAGCCTCTTTCCATGTAACCAGTATTAAATGGCTCAATAGCTGGGAAGAGTTTAAGATTATCAGACATACAAACTAGCTATATTTTTTTTTAAGAGATTTAATTTCGTTTGAAATAATGACCGCTTTATCTTTAAAAAACTGCTCATGGTTTTTTTCAACAACATCCAAATCGTATAAGTAATTAACCATCGTTCCTTGAGATTGTTTTAAGCCTTTATCAGAGAGATCTGCATGAAGATTAATTTTATGAAGAATAGCTCCGTTGCCAAGATGAAATCTAGCCACTGGATCATTAGGAAGCCCATCTTCTCTATTGGATTCAGTTAAGTAAATTATTGAATTTTTAAGAAGCACCTCATTATTAACTTCATTTAAACAATTTTCATATGCCAAAGGTGCATTTTTTTCCATCCACTTCATCAATCCAGGAACAGGAGATAGTGTTACAAATTTATCCAAACCTTGAATTTCTTGTTTAAGCTTATGAGCTACTTTCTTGATTAAAAAATTTCCAAATGAAATTCCAGAAAGACCATCCTGACAGTTAGATATAGAGTAAAAAACAGCAGTATTGATTTCATCAAAGCTTAACTCTTCTCTATCAATTTTAATAATATTTTCAATTGATTCTGGTATTTCTTTTGTGAAAGCAACTTCAACAAATATTAGAGGATCTTCAGGCACAAGAGGGTGAAAAAAGGCAAAACATTGTCTGTCATTCGGTGCCAGTCTTGACCTTAAGTCTTTCCACGAATTTATTTCATGAACTGCCTCATACTCTATAATTTTTTCTAGAACATTTGCCGGTGTAGACCAATCTATTTTTTCCAAGACAAGAAATGATGGGTTAAACCAATACTTGAATAGTTTGAGCAAACTAGCATCAAGTGGCTTTAGTTGATCTTTATTTTGTTTTATAAGAGTCCTAATTCTTTCTCTTAATTTAATAAGTCTATGAGTTCCATTTGGAGTTGCATTTAGCCTTCTAAACAACTCTATCCATTTTGGTTCGGCAGTATTGCTAATTCCTTGTAAATTTTGCTGATTTTTATTTTTTAAATAATTTTGTGCAGCTTTAATAATTAATTCGGTATTTACATCATACTCCTTAAGGAGATGCTCAAGATATATTACTAAGTCTTCATCATTTTTTTCTTCGATTAAATCTAATAAATGCTCTCCAAACGCAATTGAAGAAACCTCGCCAGACGCGTGCATCACAGAGTCAGTTGCTTGATTTAAGTCCGTATGCAGCGTGCCAAAGCCTTGTGAACGAAATCTTCTTAAGCTCAAGCCATTCTCCATAATGGAAGAAATCATATTTTGGAAAAAATTCATAGTTAAACTATACTTTACAACTTTTATTTAAAGCAATTTTTAAAAATAAAGTAGTTATCAATAATTCGATAAAAAATGAAAAATATAGACTTAAAAACTAGATATCATTTTTTCAGTTTCTTCCCACAATCTTTTTGCTTCTTCTGTATCTATTGCATGATCAGCAACACCAAAATACCTGCGCATTGATTCATCTATATACTCTTTACGTTCTGCTACATCACAATTTTCACAAAATACTCCACCAATATCATTTAGCATTGAGCTTACAGCACACCAAATAGTTGTTGAAGCACCCTGTGAAGGGCTCTTAAAAAAGTTTTCTGCAAGATCTGATAGTGAGCCGTCTTCTTTTTTCCACCCTAGAGCAACCATCTCCTCATGCTCTAAATGTCTTTGAAGAGGGGTTAAAATACCTCCGGGATGAACAGCAAAACTTCTTATACCTTTATCCTTCATTTTTCTGTCAAACTCAATTGCCAAAAGAGATGCTGCTGTTTTTGATTGTCCATATGCAGTCCATTTATTATATGAGCTGTCTTCAAAATGAATATCATCCCATAGAATTTTTGAAATAGAATGAGCAGAAGAAGATAGGCTAATAAATCTCGATTGTCCGTCCGCACGAAATTTATTCATTAACTGTTTTAGAAGTAATTGATGCCCAATATGATTAATGCCAAATTGGCTCTCCCAATTATTACCAACTCGCGTTTCTGGACATGCCATAATACCAGCGTTATTTATTAAAATATCAAGCTTTATATTTAGTTGAGAAAATAATTCTACAAAACTCATCACCGAGTTTAGATCAGCAAGATTCAATTCATAAATATCATTTTGAGGCACAATGCCATCAAGAATAGATTTTGCACGATTAAGCCTCTTTGCTGGAACTATTACTTTAGCATTAGCTTTTTTTAAAGCTTTAGTTGTTTCTAAACCAATTCCAGAATAACCCCCGGTAATAATGATATTTTTATCAGATAGATCAAGATCTTTGATAATTTCATATGGTTCAGTCTTTTGTCCAAATCCAGAATCAAGTGGTTTTTGTAAAGTAGAAATCATAATTTTTTTCTCACAATATGAGAATTTAATATAGTAAAGTATTTACATAATGTCTAAAAATTTTGTTCTCTCATCTAAGGTTATAAAAAATAAAATTAATCACCCAAGCTTTGAAAGAAGATATTCTTATAATCCATCAAACTCATTAAATGATTTAGATCTCTTTAGAAAAGGTCAACCCTTTCATTTATATAAAGAACTTAGAGAAAATGCACCAGTGTTTTTTCATCAGCCAATGCACACTGATCCAGAACCAGGCTACTGGGTCCTTACAAAATATGCAGATATTAAGACTGTATCAATGAATCCAAAGGTTTTTTCATCACAGTATTCAACTGGCAATTTATTAACACTTGGCTCCGAGGAAAACAGACATCCAAAGCTATTCAAATCAACTATAGATCATATGTTAAATCTCGATGGAGAAATGCATTTAAATTTAAGAAAAGAACATATGCCTTTCTTCAAGCCTGGGTATGTAGATGAATTGCAAAAAAAAGTTTCCCTTAAAGTGAGTGATTTGTTGGACGAAGCAGAAAAACTAAATGAATTTAATTTAGTCAAAGAGATATCGCAACAACTTCCAATTTATACTCTTTCCCAAATTTTAGGAATTCCAGAATCGGATAGGCAAAAACTCACAGAGTGGATGGAGTTTTTGGAGCTAGCTCAGTATTTTACTCTTGAGCAAATAAAACAAAATGAGGAAGGAATAACTGATACAACACCTGATCCCGCTCTTGTTGAGATGTTTAATAATATGATTGATGAAATGTTTGATTATGGAAGATTTATACTTAACAAAAAGAAAGATAAGCCTGAGAATGATTTACTTAGCGCAATTGCAAATGCAAAAATTGAGGGAGAGGACTTATCGCAAGAATTTCTTGATGGTTCATGGCTTTTAATAGTTTTTGCAGGCAACGATACTACTAGAAATACTATGAGTGGTGGTATTAAATTATTGAATGAAAACCCACAACAAAAACAATTATTCCTAGATAACTTTGAGAGAGTTACAGGACTAATAAATGAAACTGTAAGATGTGTATCTCCTGTAATTCATATGAGAAGAACTACTCTTGAAGAAACTATTATTGGCGATCAAAAAATAGGCCCCTTTGAAAAGATTGCACTATGGTATGGAGCTGCAAACAGGGACCCTGAAATTTTTGATGATCCAGATAAATTTAATATTATGAGAACCAATGCTGACCAACATCTTGCATTTGGAATTGGAAGACACACCTGTCTTGGTAAGCCTGTTGCTTTAATGCAATTGAGAGAGTTTTTTTCACAGTTTTTATCAAGATTTCCAGATTATCAGTTAACTGGAGATTGGAAAGTTGCACCAAATAATTTTGTACATGCAATTCAAGAGATACCAATAAGACTCAAAAAATAGCTAAGTTTTTAAAAAAATTTACAACTTATATAAAATAGTATTAATATACCCCCTATGGGTATGCATCTTTATATTTTATTTTTCATTCTAGTTTCAACCAATATTGAAGCAAGACCTATCTCATATTCTGGTGGATCAACATTAATGATGTTTTCAGA
>CENP01061186.1_pt1 | contig 25820 bp, 39 predicted proteins | sample 361281 | NCBI WGS metagenome assembly CENP01 (sample SAMEA2591122, study PRJEB7988) | marine metagenome | biome: marine biome (ENVO:00000447); feature: deep chlorophyll maximum layer (ENVO:xxxxxxxx); material: saline water (ENVO:00002010), including plankton (ENVO:xxxxxxxx) | depth 70 m | reverse complement strand
CAAATGGTTAGAAGTGCTGGTTTGGGAGCTCAAGTTTTAGCAAAAGATTTAAATATGGTGACTATTAAATTGCCTTCAGGAGAGACTAGAATGTTTTCTGAAAATTGTTTAGCAACTATTGGCGAGATTGGAAATAAAAGCCATGAGACTATTAAGCTTGGAAAAGCCGGAAGGTCAAGGTGGTTAGGTAAAAGACCAAAAGTTAGAGGTGTTGCCATGAACCCAGTAGATCATCCCATGGGAGGTGGTGAAGGTAAAAGTTCTGGTGGTCATCATCCTACAACTCCTTGGGGTAAACCCACTAAAGGGTATAAAACTCGTAAAAAAAATAATCCATCCAATCGATATATTACAAAAAGGAGAAAATAAATTATGGCTAGATCCATAAAAAAAGGCCCATATATTGATGAGAAATTATTAAAGAAAATTATGAATATGGAAAAAGAAGGTAAGAAAAAGGTTATTAAAACTTGGTCAAGAAGGTCAATTATTGTACCTGAATTTGTTGGTCACACTATTGCAATTCATAATGGCAAACAATTTATTCCAGTTTTTATATCTGAAAATATGGTTGGGCATAAATTGGGTGAATTTTCACCAACAAGAACATTTAGAGTACATTCTGGAGATAGAAAGTAGATATGGAATCAATTGCTAAATCAAATTTTTTTAATCAATCTGCAAAAAAAGTTCGAAAAGAACTACAAGTTATTAGAGGTAAAAAAGTGGAAGTAGCTTTGAATACTCTTCAGTTTGCTCCACAAAAAGCTACAATAGTTATAGAAAAAACAATTCAATCTGCTGTAGCTAATTATTTGCAATCTGATGAAACAAATGAGCTTAATGCTGAAGGTTTATTTGTGAAAGAAGCTTATGTTGATGAAGGTCCAACTCAAAAAAGATTTAGACCTGCATCTATGGGAAGGGCTTCTCGAATTAGAAAACGAACTAGTCATTTAACTATAATATTAACTGATAAAAATAAGTAAAGGAATTAAGCTTGGGACAAAAAACGCATCCAATAGGATTTAGATTAGGAATAAATAAGCCATGGATTTCTAATTGGTATGGTGGAAAAAAATATTCTGATTATGTTGCTGAAGATATTATTTTGAGGAAGTATATAAATCAAAGACTTTCCAATGCTGGTATTTCAAGTATTTCGATTGACCGTACATCAAAAAAATTAACAATTACAATTAATACTTCAAGGCCAGGAATAGTTATTGGTAAAGGTGGAAAAGACGTTGACCAATTGAGAGAAGAAATTAAGCAATTGTCTGAAATTGAGACTCAGGTTAATGTTTCTGAAATTAAAAGGCCCGAAATGGATCCTAAATTAGTGGGTGAAAATATAGCACAACAACTTATCAAAAAAATCAGTTATAGAAGAGCAGTGAAAAAAGCAATTCAAGCAACGATGAGAATGGGTGCTGAGGGTATAAGAATTAGAGTTGCTGGTAGATTGGGAGGTGCTGATATAGCTAGAAGAGAAACTTTTATGGAAGGAAGAGTTCCACTGCAAACATTAAGGTCAGATATTAATTTTGCAATTACTGAGGCAAGAACAACATATGGTATAATAGGGTTAAAAGTTTGGATTTGTAATGGGGAGGTTTCAGGATAAATGCCGTTAGAGCCAAAAAAAGTTAAATGGAGAAGACATCATCGAGGTCGAAGAAGAGGCTTGGCTACTAAGGGTAGTCATGTTGCATTTGGGAGTTATGGAATGAAAACATTGGATGCAGGTTGGATAACAGCAAGGCAAATTGAATCTGCACGTATTGCAATTATAAGAAAAATTAGAAAACATGGTAGAATGTGGATTAGACTTTTTCCAGATAAACCAATTACAAAAAAACCTGCAGAGGTTAGAATGGGTAAAGGAAAAGGAGCCCCTGATCAATGGGTGGCAGTTGTTAAGCCTGGTAGAATTTTATTTGAGGTGGAAGGCGTTGATAAAGAGTTAGCAACTGAAGCATTTAGAGTGGCTGGTCACAAATTACCTGTTAAAATTAAAACTGTTGGAAGAAGAGAATTTTAATTATGATAAAGCAGGAAATTAAAGAAATGAGTTTAGATGAACTTAAAGTTAATTTGAAAGATAAAAAATCTCTTTTGGAAGATTTAAGATTTCAAAAAGCTTTACAACAATTAGAAAATCCCCTTCAAATTAGATTAATTAGAAAGGAAATTGCTCAAATTAAAACTTTGATTAATGAATATATTTCTGGTAAAAGAAAAATTGAGGATAATTAATTATGAGTGATAGAGGTCAAAGGCAAGTTATTGTAGGTATCGTTGTAAGCGATAAAATGCAAAAAACAGTTAAAGTGGAAGTAAAACGAAAAGTTTTACATCCCGTATATAAAAAATATATTACAAAAAAGAAAAAATTTAGTGCTGATATGGGAAAGTTTGAATGTTCAAATGGTGATAGGGTAAAAATTGTTTCATCAAAACCAATTAGTAAAACTAAAAGATGGAAAGTATATGAAATTCTCGAAAAAAATAATGAGCTTTAAATTAAGTAGTAAATAAAATGATTCAATCAGAAACAAGATTAAAAGTAGCAGATAACACAGGAGCCAAAGAGGTTTTATGTTTCAAAGTTCTTGGCGGTTCAAAAAGAAGATATGCTTCTCTTGGAGATATTATTGTAGTATCTGTTAAAAATGCCATTCCAGGTGGTATAGTTAAAAAAGGTGAAACATCAAGAGCTGTGATTGTTCGAAGTAAAAAAGAAGTTAGAAGAAAAGATGGTTCCTATGTAAGGTTTGATGATAATGCAGCTGTCTTGCTTAATAGTGCGGGTGAGCCAAAAGGAACTAGAATTTTTGGTCCTGTTGCAAGAGAGCTTAGAGATAGAGGTTATATGAAAATTGTTTCCATGGCGCCAGAGGTAATATAATGAGAATAAAAACTGGAGATATTGTTGAAGTTATATCAGGGGATGATAAAGGTAAACAGGGAAAGGTTTTAAATTTTAATCCTAAAACTCAACGAGTTCTTATTGAAGGAGTTAATTTTATTAAAAGGCATTCAAAGCCAAGTCAACAAAATCAACAAGGTGGAATTGTTGAGCGAGAGGCTTCATTGCATATTTCTAGCGTTATGTTAGTTGTGTCGGGAAATAAAACTAAGGTTGGATATAGATTTTTAGATAACGGAAAGAAAGTTAGATTTTCAAAAAAAACTAATGAAGATATAGATTCTTAAAGAAATAAAAGTATATGAATAAAAAAATCAAAGAAAATAATAATTATAAACCTAAACTAATTGATCATTATAATTTGAAGGTAATGCCTCAATTAAAAAATAATTTTAAATTAAAAAATAATTTAGAAGTACCTAAAATTCTTAAAATTTCATTAAATATTGGTTTGGGTAGTTCCAAAGATGATAAAAATGCTATGCAAAATGCAGTTAATGAGCTTACAACTATAACTGGTCAAAAAGCAGTCATAACAAAAGCAAGAAAAGCGATTTCTAATTTCAAAATAAGAATTGGTGATCCAGTAGGGGTGAGAGTTACATTGAGAAAATGGCATATGTATGAGTTTTTTGAACGTTTAATCTCTATAGCTTTGCCTAGGGTTCGAGATTTTAATGGTCTATCTACAAAGTCATTTGATGGAAGAGGTAATTATAACTTTGGTTTGAAAGAACAAATAGTATTTCCTGAAATTAACTATGATAAAATCGATAAAATTCGTGGTTTAGAAATTACAATAACAACTAATTCAAATGATGATTTAAAAACTTATTTTTTATTAAAATCAATGGGATTCCCATTCAGAAGCGATACTTTTTATGAAAAAAAATATAATGAACTTAATGAAATTAAAAATAATTAAAAGAGGAAATATATGGCACGAAAAGCTTTAATAAACAAATCGAAACTCAAACCTAAATTTTCAACCAGAGGTTATAATCGTTGTTCAATGTGCGGAAGACCTAGGGCTTATTTGAGAAGATTTGGATTGTGTCGAATGTGTTTTCGAGAATTAGCACTCAAAGGTGAGATACCTGGTGTAACAAAGGCAAGTTGGTAGTTTGAAGGGAATAATATTGTGACAATGACAGATCCTATAGCTGATTTATTAACTAGAATAAGAAATGGTTTGCATTCAGGAAAGAAATTTATTGATATGCCCTCTTCAAATTTAAAAAAACGAATACTATTTATTTTAAAAGAAGAGCACTATATTGAAAATTTTATTCTATTAAATAATCCTATTAAGAAAAAAATTAGAGTTTTTTTAAAGTATGATATTGGTGGAGAACCTGCTATAAAAAATATTAAAAGAGATAGTAAGCCTGGTAGAAGAGTGTATGTTGCAGCAGATGAAATTCCCCGTGTATTGGATGGTTTGGGAATCTCAATACTAACCACGTCTAAGGGTGTAATATCAAATAAAGTCGCAAAAAAACTTAATGTTGGTGGTGAAATAATCTGCACTGTATGGTAGTGTTGGGAGAATAATTATGTCAAGAATTGGAATTAAACCTATTGAAGTCCCTGAAAATGTTAATATTTTAAAAGATAGTGATAATTTAATTACTATTACTGGTCCAAAAGGTGAGTTAAAAATGAAATTTAACCCTGATATAATTATAGGTCAGGAAGAAAGTGTTGTTAAAGTATCTCGTAAAACAGATGATAAGACACAAAAATCCCTTCATGGTACTACTAGAGCAATAATATCTAATATGATTTCTGGAGTTACAAATGGATTTTACAAAGAATTAGAATTACGAGGAGTTGGATTTACTGCTCAAATTCAGGGTCAAAGATTGAAATTAACACTAGGATTTTCTCATGATGTTTATTTTTTTCCTCCAAATGGTATTGAAATTAAAACAACAAAAAGCATGATAACTATTTCTGGTATTGATAAACAATTAGTAGGACAAGTTGCTGCTAAAATTAGATCGATAAGACCGCCAGAACCATTTAAAGGTAAGGGTATTAGATATCTTGGAGAATATGTTAGAATTAAAAAAGGTAAAACTGTTGGTGAATAATAATGAATAAAGAAATTCTAAAATTTAATCGTCGTCAAAAAAGAAGAGCAAGAAGTAAAGGTGAAATCTTAGGAACTAAATCTAGACCTAGATTAGTAGTTTATAAAAGTATTTCAAGTATATATGGCCAATTAATTGATGATATAAATAATGTAACATTAATTTCAATTTCTTCAAGGGAAAAAGGGATTGTTAAAGAAAAACTTACAAAATCTGAGGTTAGTAACAAGATTGGCAAAGAATTAGGTAAAAGAGCAACTAAGAAAAAAATTTCAAAAGTTGTTTTTGATAGAAATGGTTTTTTATATCATGGTAGAATTAAAGCTTTTGCTGATGGAGCAAGAGAGGGAGGATTAATATTTTGACAAAAGTAGATCCTATTGGTTTAGATTTAAATGAAGAGACTGTAGTTAAAATTAATAGAGTTGCTAAAGTAGTTTCCGGAGGTAGAAGATTTCGTTTTAGTGCTTTAGTTGCAATTGGTGATGGTAACGGTAATGTGGGTTTAGGGCATGGAAAAGCAAATGAAGTATTAACTGCAATTGCTAAATCAAAAGAAAATGCAAAAAAAAATTTGTTCCGTGTTCCAATTATTAAGGGAACAATTCCTCATAAAATTATTGGAAAATTTGGGGCAGCCAAAGTTATGTTAAAGCCTGCATCTCCAGGAACTGGAATTATTGCTGGGGGAGCAGTTAGGGCTTTGATTGAACAAGTTGGCATTACAGATATTCTTACTAAAAGATATGGTTCTTCAAATATTAATAATATTGTACGAGCTGTTGAGACTGCTTTAAGAGAGCTTCAGGATCCTGTTTCAGTAGCAAATAGAAGAGGTATTACTATTGGTGAGGTTTATAGATAAATGGTAAAGAAAACTAACAAATCACTTCATATTACTCAAATTAAAAGTGGAATTGGTCATAATAAAAAAGCAAAAAAAACACTTATAGCTTTAGGATTGAAAAAAATGAATCAGACAGTTATACATTCTAACACACCAATTATAAGAGGAATGATTAAAAAAATTAATTTCCTTCTGAAAGTTGAGGAATCGTCTTGAAATTAAATAGTTTAAAATCACCTTCAAGCTTTGGTAAAAATAGAAAAAGGCTTGGCAGAGGTAGAGCATCAGGGACTGGGAAAACAGCTGGAAGAGGTAATAAAGGATACCATTCAAGGTCAGGAAGTAAACAAAGACCTTGGTTTGAGGGTGGTCAAATGCCTCTTCAAAGAAGGGTTCCAAAAAGAGGTTTTTCAAATTCATTATTTAAAAAAGAATTTCAAATAATATCAATTTCAAAAATTTTGAAATTAGGTTTAAATAAAATTGATTTAGCTTTAATGATTGAAAAAAAATTAATCAAGAATACAAATAAACCTGTTAAGGTTTTGGCAAATGGAAAGATTGATAAATCTGTTGAAATTTTTGCTAATGCATTTAGTGAAAGTGCAATGAAAAAAATTGAAAAAAACGGTGGGAAAGCTCATATAATATGATTGAAAAGATAAGAAATATTTTTTCTATACCAGAGCTTAGGGATAGAATTATTTTTACTTTGTCAATTTTAATTGTAGTAAGAATTGGTGCTCATGTACCTGTTCCCGGTATAGATACAGTTGCACTAGGTGCAGCAATTCAAAATTTTCAAAATACTCTTTTTGGATTATATGATATGTTTGCTGGAGGGGCTTTTCAAAAAGCAACAATATTTGCACTTGGAATTATGCCATATATTTCAGCCTCTATCATAATTCAATTAATGGGTGTTGTTGTTCCTTATTTTCAAAGGTTGCAAAAAGAAGGTGAAGAGGGAAGAAAAAAAATAACTCAGCTTACAAGATATTTCACAGTTTTAATTGCATCTTTGCAGGGTTATAGTATTGCAATTTTTTTAGAGAATTTGCAATCAAGTGTAAATGGTTTACAAGTTGGTGTTGTACCTGATCCTGGTTTTGCATTTAGGTTGTTAACAATGATAACATTAGTCACTGGTACTATTTTTGTAATGTGGTTAGGAGAACAAATTACTGAAAGAGGGATTGGAAATGGTATTTCCTTGATTATAATGATAGGTATTGTTTCTGCCTTACCTAATGTCATTGTTACGGAAATATCATTAATACAAGAAGGTGTCAGAGGGCCGTTAACTGAAATTTTATTGTTAGGTATAATGTTTGTAATTGTTGCATTTGTGGTTTTATTAACTCAGGGTGTTAGAAAAATTCCAGTGCAATATGCTAAAAGAATTGTTGGAAGAAAAGTTTATGGTGGACAAGCTACTCATATTCCGTTGAGGGTAAATACTTCAGGTGTTATGCCTATAATTTTTGCTCAATCAATTATGTTTTTGCCAAATACAATAGCTATGTTTTTCCAAAATAATGAATTCATGCAAGGAGTGATGAGAGTATTTTCTCCTCAACATTGGGTTTATTGGTTAGTTTTTGGAACTATAATAATATTTTTTACTTATTTCTATACTGCTATTGCATTTAATCCTCAAGAAGTAGCAGATAATATGAAAAAACATGGTGGTTTTATTCCTGGTGTTAGACCTGGGAAAAAAACATCAGAGTTTATTGATAATATTTTAACGAGAGTAACTTTGCCTGGATCTTTTTTCTTAGCCTTTATTGCAATTTTTCCATTTATTTTAATGAATACAATGGATATTGGTTATGATTTAGCATCTTTTTTTGGTGGAACTGGTTTGCTTATTATAGTAGGTGTTGCTCTAGATACTCTTCAACAAATCGAATCTCATCTACTTATGAGACATTATGATGGTTTCCTTAAAAAAGGAAAAATAAGAGGAAGAAGGAGGGCATAAATTGATTCACATAAGAAATAAAGATGAAATTGGTTTAATTAAAGAAAGTAGTAGTATGGTTTTTGATGTTTTAAACTCATTGACTGAATTAATAATCCCAGGAGCTTCTCCAAAAGAGTTGGATTTATTTGCAGAAAATTTTATAAAAAATAATGGAGGTGTACCTGCTTTTAAGGGATATATGGGCTTTCCTTCTACTTTATGTATTTCTATAAACGAAGAAGTTGTTCATGGAATACCATCTGAGAGATTGTTGAAAAATGGTGATATTGTTAGTATAGATTGCGGTGTTTTTAAAAATGGGTTTTATGGTGATAGTGCTAGAACTTATCCGGTGGGAAAAATATCTAAAGAAGTGAAAAATTTACTTGATGTGACAAAAAAAAGTCTTTCATTAGGTATTAAAAGTGCAAAAGCAGGTGGTAGATTATCAGATATTGGATATGCTATTCAAACATATGTTGAAAAAAATGGTTTTTCAATTGTTAGAGATTTAGTTGGTCATGGAATTGGAGAAAATCTTCATGAAGAACCACAAATTCCAAATTATGGTAATAAAGGAGAAGGTGTAGTTTTAAAAGAAGGAATGTGTTTTGCAATAGAACCTATGGTAAATATGGGAAAAAATGAAATTTTAACTAAACAAGATGGTTGGACAATCTATACAAAAGATATGAAGCCATCTGCACATTTTGAACATACTGTTGTTGTTAGAAAAGATGGTGGCGAAATATTAAGTACCAGGTTTATTAATGAGAAAGGTTTGACATAAATTATGAAAGTTAGATCATCAGTAAAAAAAATATGTGATAAATGTAAAATTATTAAAAGAAAAGGAGTTCTACGAGTGATTTGCGTAAACCCAAAATGTAAACAAAGGCAAGGATAAGTATGGCTAGAATTTCTGGTATTGATTTACCAAGAGAAAAGAAAATTAAATTTGCTCTATGCTACATATATGGAATTGGTCAAACACTTGCTTCAAAAGTACTTGAAGATGCAAAAATTGACCCAGATATTAGAGTTAAGGATTTACAAAATAATCAGGCAACTGCAATAAGAGATGCTGTTTCAAAGCTTAAAGTAGAGGGTGAGTTAAGAACTGAAAATACTATGAATATTAAACGTTTGATGGATATTGGTTCCTACCGCGGTTTAAGACATAGAAGAAGTTTGCCGGTTCACGGGCAAAATACCAAAAATAATGCTAGAACAAGAAAAGGAAGAAAAAGAACTGTGGGTTTAGGTAAAAAAACTGTAGGTAAAAAAGGATAAAAAAAGAACACATGGCTAAAATTCAAAGAAAAAAGAAAAAAAAAGTTTTAATGTCTGATGAGGGAATGGCTCATATCAAAGCAACTTTTAATAATACAATTATTACTTTAACTGATATAAATGGTAATGTTATTTCTTGGGCAAGTTCTGGAGCATTAGGTTTTAAAGGATCAAGGAAAAGCACACCTTTTGCTGCAGGTCAAGCTTCAGAAAAAGCAGCATTAGAAGCTATTGAATTAGGATTGAAAAAAGTTAAAGTAGAAGTTAAAGGACCCGGTTCAGGAAGAGAATCTGCGGTTAGATCTTTAGGGGTTGCAGGTCTCGAAGTTGTTTCGATTAAAGATGTGACACCAATTCCTCATAATGGTTGTCGTCCATCAAAAAGAAGAAGAGTTTAAGGAATAATTATGGCAAGATATATTGGACCAAAAGCAAAAATTGCAAGAAAATTTGGTGAAAATATTTTTGGTAATTCTAAAATTTCAAAAATATTAGAAAAAAAGAACTACTCTCCAGGACAGCATGGTCCAACAAAGCAAAGAAGAAGTTCTAATTATGGTTTACAACTTCGAGAGAAGCAAAAAATCAAACATATGTATGGTGTTTTAGAAAGACAATTTAGAAAATTTTTTAAGAGGTCAGATAGAATGGATGGAGAAACAGGGTTAAATCTTTTACAATTATTAGAAAGAAGATTAGATAATGTTGTTTATAGAATGGGTTTTGCTCCTACGAGATCTGCAGCAAGACAATTAGTCTCACATAAACATTTTAAAGTGAATGGAGTTTCTGTAAACATACCTTCATATATTGTTAAAATAAATGATGAAATTAGTATTCGAGACAAAAGTAAAAAGCTTGCTATTGTTCATGATTCAGTTAAGCAAGTTAAAGGTGATTTAAGTTCTTCTTGGTTATCATTAGACAAAGCTTCTTTGTCTGGAATAATTACTAAACTTCCTGAAAAAGAAGATTTTGATCCAACAATAAAAGTCCAAATGGTAGTAGAGCTATACTCTAAATAGTTTTCAGAAAGGGAAAAAAATAATGAGTTCTAATAATGTTCAATTAAAATTTAAACTAGATAAAAAAACAAGAACAAATTTCTATGGTTCATTTACTCTTGAACCTCTAGAAAGAGGAGCAGGTATAACAGTTGGCAATGCAATGAGACGAGTTCTTTTAACAAGTATTCCTGGGGTTGCTATCAATGCATTAAAAATCGACGGTGTTTTGCACGAATATGCAACTTTGGAAGGTGTAAAAGAAGATGTGTCTGATTTAATTCAAAACCTTAAACAAGTAAGATTTAAACTCACTGATCCTAAGCCTGATAAAATTCAATTAAGTTTTAATGGAAAGGGTGTATTTACAGCTAAAGATATCGATAATGCATCTGATCAATATGAGGTAATGAATACAGATTTGTATATTGCAACTTTAGATAGTTCTGCAAGTTTCACTATTGAGCTTCAATTAACTGTAGGAAAAGGTTATGTTGATGCTGATAGTCACCAAAGAATAGAGTCACCAATTGGTATGATATTTATTGATTCAATATTTAATCCAGTCACACAAGTTTCATATGATGTAAAGCCGGTTTCTTCTGCAAAAGATAGTATGGAGAAATTAAATTTAATAGTTACTACAGATGGTACAATTTCAGCTGAAAATTCTGTTAGTTTTGCTTCAAGAGTTTTGTCTGATTATTTTGCAATGTTCCAAATTTCTGATGATGAACCAATTTTAGAAATTACTGAAGATATTGATGAGGAGTCATTAAGAATCAGAGAACTATTATACAGATCTATTGATGAAATGGAATTATCAGTAAGAAGTCATAATTGTTTGAAAGCTGCTGGAATTAATACAATCATGGATTTGGTATCAAAAGAAGAAAACCAAATGTTAAAGTATAAGAATTTTGGAAGGAAATCATTATCTGAATTAATAGAAAAATTAGATGAGATGGAGTTATCCTTTGGAATGGATGTTGAAAAATATATAATTGTAGTTGAAGAATAAGTTATGAGACACCAAAAAAAAATAAATAAAATTGGAAGAAATGCTAGTCATAGAAAAGCTACTCTGGCTAATCTTGCATCTTCACTAATTGAATATAAAAGAATAAAAACAACTCATTCTAAAGCCAAAGCAACACAGCAATTTATTGAACCATTAATTACCAAAGCTAAAAGAGGTACTCTACACGATAGAAGAAATGTTTTGAAATTTATTTCAAGACCTGATATTGTGGGAATACTTTTTGATGAAATAGGTCCAAAATTTAAAGATAGAAATGGTGGATATACTAGGATAACCAAGTTAGGTTTTAGAAAAAATGATGCTGCTTCTATTTCTTTGATTGAGTTTGTTCTTTCATCTGAATCTAATACGAAATCAGACTCTAGCGAATCAAATTAAACATTTGAGTTTTGTTTTAAAAAAAAATTTTAAGCTACTTTTTTTAGTTTATTCTTTTTTTTTCTTTCCTCAGTATAGTTTTTCATCAAATATAGATTCAAAAATAGAATTTAGAGCTATTTGGGTTTTAAGAAGTTCATTAGTAAATAAAGATGAAATTGATAAAATATTAGAGTTTGCGAAAGATAATAATTTTAATCATATCTTTTTACAAGTTAGAGGTAGAGGGGATGCCTTTTATAATAGTTCCTTTGTTCCGAAATCTAATTTAATTAAACCTAATAATTTTGATCCATTGTCATACGCACTGCAAAAATCAAAAAAACTAAATATAAAAATACATTTATGGTTAAATATGTTATTAATTTGGTCATCGAAAACTAAACCAAAAAATTCATTTCATATTTATAACAATCATTCTGATTGGATTGATAAAAGTTTTTTACCAAAAGAAGAATCAAATATAAATCACTTTAAATTTTTATCTCCATCTCATCCAGGTGTTAAAAATCATTTAAAAAATGTAATAAAAGAATTATTACTAAATTATGATTTTGATGGTATTCATTATGATTATATAAGATATTCAGATTTAGATTATGGTTATAATGAGGTTGCAATTTCAATTTTTAAAAAACAATATAAATTAGATGAAAAAAATTTTTTTTTTGATAATAGAATTTCTGAAGAATACAATAATAATTGGAATGATTTTAGAAGAAATCAATTATCTAATTTAGTAAAAGATTTAAGTTTTGAAATAAGAAAACAAAAAGATGCTATTATTATCACAGCTGCTGTTAAACCAAATGTAATTGAGGCTCAAAATAGATTTTATCAAGATTGGTCAAAATGGATAATTAATAAATCTATTGATTACGCTGTACCAATGAACTATTCAAAAAAAAATAGTGTTTTTGAATCTAATATATATGGAGTTTATAATATTTTCCCATCAAAAATAATTATGGGTATAGGTGTTTATAATCAAGATTTAAATTCAGTATTAGAAAAAATAAATATTTCAAAAAAAAATAAATTTTTAGGTGTTTCTTTTTTTTCCTATGATTCACGAAAAGAAAATCCAAATTTTTTTTCAAAAATTAAACGCGAATTTTAAAATTAAAAATTTTTTTTAAAAGTTGATAATTTTACTTGAGTAAGTTATTTTACCTGTGGGAAATGATAGGAATCACACATTGAAAACAAAACTTTTATTTTTACTTTTCTTTTCAGTTACATTTATTTTTGGTTCACAAAAATATATTTCGCAAATTCAAAAGACTGCTAAAAATTACAGAGTTGAAATAAAATCTAATCAAATCAATAATGTTGTTTCAAAAGATGGTTCTATTTCTTTAAACCTTGAACTGACAAGCAACAGAAATAATTTTGAAATGGTAATGCTTGTTGGTTATATTTCTGCTGGAAGTGCATTAAAAGCTGGTATGAAGTTTGATGAAGTTATAATAACTGTTAATGTACCACTTGGTGATGGATTTAAACTTGTTACAAAAGGTAAGCTTAATGAACTAAACCAGTTGATGAATGGTAAAATTAATACTTCACAATTTGTGAGAAAAATTGAATATCTTTAATTAATTAATTCAGGGAGAACATATAATATGGATTTTGATCCTTTTTCGCTTCAAAGTTTATTTCAAACTTATCTTAGGGCAATAGGTTGGTCAGTTGTCGCAGCATTAGGTTTTTCTATTGGAATCGGACTTGCTTTAAAAGTTTTTGATATAATGTCTGTTGGAATTGATGAATGGGAAGAAATAAAAAAAGGTAATATTGGTGTTGCTCTAATTTTTATTTCTCTTATAGTTTCAGTAGCTTTTCTTGTTCACAAAGTTTTGTAAACAAGGTTTTAAATTTAAACAATTTCAAGGTTTGAGTATTTAATCTCACCTTATATTATTTTTTTTTAAGGAAAATAAATTTGGCTACCACCGCTGACATCAGAACTGGTTTAGTTATAGAACATAAAGGAAACCGATTGAAGATTGTCTCTTTTCTTCATGTCAAGCCAGGAAAAGGTGGTGCTTTTGTTAGAACTAAACTAAAGAATATAATTACAGGTCAAGTTATAGATGAAACATTTAGATCTGGTGAAAAAATTATACCCATCCGTATTGAAACTCAGCAAATGCAATATTTATATTCCCAAGACAACTCTCATATTTTTATGAACACTGAAAATTATAATCAAATAGAAATATCATATAAACTAATATCTGATGAAATTAAATTTATAAAAGAAGGGTTGAATGTAGATGTTGATTTTATTGATGAAGAGGTTATAGGAATTAATCCACCATTATTTGTTAATCTTAAAGTAACTAAATCTGACCCTGGTATTAAAGGAAATACAGCTACAGGTGCAACTAAACCAGCTACTCTTGAAACTGGACTTACATTAAATGTCCCACTTTTTATAAATGAAAATGATATATTAAAAATTGATTCTAGAACCGGTGAATATATTGAGCGAGTAAAATAATATGTTTGAAAAGTGGGATAAAAAACTTCAAAAAATAATTAGTATTTTAGAATCAAGCGACATTAATGAGATTGAGATTAGTTTTTTTGGTAGGAAGTTTAAAGTTACTAAGTCAAGTACCGTTGTTAATGAAGCTTTAATTAATAAGCAAAATATTTTAGTTCCTGAAACTAAAAGTGATTTAACTAAAGATGATGTATCTAAATCTACTGATGATAGCTCTGATCCTAATTTAAAATATATAACTTCACCAATGGTAGGAACTTTTTATTCATCTCCCAGTCCAGATTCTTCTCCTTATGTTGATATAAATGATAATATTAGATTAGGACAAACTATTTGTATAGTTGAGGCAATGAAAATTATGAATGAAATAGAATCTGATATTAATGGAAAAATTATTTCTATTTTAGTAAAAGATGGTGATCCTGTAGAATACGGTCAAAAATTATTTCAAATTAAACCACAATAAATTCTAATTATGTTCAATAAAATTCTTATTGCAAATCGTGGTGAAATAGCTCTAAGAATAATTAGAGCTTGTAATGAACTATCAATAAAGACGGTTGCTATTTACTCATCTGCAGATCAATATTCATTGCATGTAAAATTTGCTGATGAAGCAATTTGTATTGGTCCTTATACAAGTACTGAGAGTTATTTAAATATTAGTAGAATTATTAGTGCTGCTGAACTAACAAATTGTGATGCAATTCATCCTGGATATGGTTTTTTATCAGAAAATCCTCAATTCGCGCAAATATGTAAAGATAATAATTTTATATTTATAGGACCTAGTGGTGATACTATTGAATCAATGGGAAAAAAAGCAAATGCAAAATCATCAATGCTTAGAGCTGGTGTTCCAGTAATTCCTGGGAGTAAGGGAATAATAAATAATTTAAAAGATTTGAAAAATACTGCCAATGAAATTGGATATCCTATAATACTAAAAGCTTCATCTGGAGGTGGTGGTAGAGGTATGAGGGTTGTTCATAATGAAAAAGACTTAGAGTCAGCTTTTAAAACCGCTTCATCTGAATCTCAAATTGCATTTAATGACCCAGATATGTATTTAGAAAAATTTGTAGAAAACCCGAGACATATAGAAATACAAATTTTAGCTGATAATTACGGAAATGTAGTTCATTTTGGAGAAAGAGAATGTTCAATTCAAAGAAGACATCAAAAATTAATTGAAGAATCTCCATCACCAGTAATTAATAATGATATAAGAGAGAAAATGGGTCTTTCCGCTATTAAAGGTGCAAAGTCAATTAATTATTCTGGATTAGGAACTATGGAATTTTTGTTTGATGAGAAACTAAATGAATTTTATTTTATGGAAATGAATACAAGAATTCAAGTTGAACATCCTGTTACAGAAATGGTAATTGGAAAGGATTTAGTTAAATTGCAAATTAGAATAGCTTTTGGTGAGAAAATTTCTGATAATTTGAATAAATTAGTGCCAAGAGGCCATTCTATAGAATGTAGAATTAATGCAGAAGATCCATTGAAAAATTTTATGCCTTCTCCTGGAATTATTAGAGAGTTTCATTCTCCAGGTGGTATGGGAGTAAGAGTTGATTCTCATGTATATTCTGGTTATTCAATTCCTCCTTATTATGATTCAATGATTGCTAAATTAATTGTTCATGGTGAAAATAGAAATGAAGCAATCAATAGAATGAATCAAGCTCTTGGAGAATTTATTATTGAGGGTCCAAAAACTACGATTGATTTTCAAAAAGCAATATTGAAATCAGAAAATTTTAAAAAAGGTATTTTTCACACTGGATTTTTAGATGACTTTAAATATCCATAAAATAGAAAGATTAATAATATGAAAATTCCAAAAGATTTATACTATACTAAATCGCATGAATGGTTAAAAATAAATAATGATGAAATTATTATTGGCATTACAGATTATGCTCAACATGAATTAGGTGATATAGTTTTTGTTGAAATTGACAAATTTGATCAAAATATTGATTCTGGTGAAATTTTTGGAACAATTGAGGCTGTAAAAACCGTTGCAGATTTATATTTACCGATCGCAGGTAAAATTTTTGAAAAAAATGAAAATCTTAATGAAAAACCTGAATTAATAAATCAATCTCCTTATGATGATGGATGGATAATTAAAGTAAGGCCAAATGAATCAATTGATTTAAAATTATTTCTCAATGAATCTTCATATAATGAATTGATAAGTTTTTAAAGATTGTAATATGATTTATAATAATTTATTAAAAATTAAAAATAAATATAAAGCAGGCTATTTTGTTCTTATCGATCCTGATATAAAAAATGAAAATAAAATACTTGATATTGTAGATACAATCAATAATTCAAATGTTGATGGTATTTTAATTGGTGGTAGTCTAATTATGGATAATGGTTTTAACGAAAGAGCCAAAAAAATTAAAAAAATATCTAATGTTCCTGTCATTTTATTTCCTGGTTCTGTTAATCATATTAATCCCTACTGCGATGCAGTATTATTTATGTCAATCATAAGTGGGAGAAATCCAACTTATTTGATTGGTGAACACGTTGTTGCTGCTCCAATTGTTAAAGATCTAAATATTGAACCAATACCAACAGGTTATATGATTTTTGAGAGTCAATCAATGACCTCAGTAGATTTTATGAGTGGTTCTAAACCTTTGCCAAGAAATAAACCAGAAATTGCAGCTGCTCATGCCTTAGCTGGTCAATATTTAGGTATGAAACTAATTTATTTAGAAGGTGGAAGTGGTGCAGAAGAATCTATACCAAATAATGTAATTAAAAGAGTCTCTCAATTTATTGAAATTCCTGTTATGGTTGGTGGAGGTATTAAAAACCCATCAACAGCTTCAGAAAAAGTTGAAAGTGGTGCTTCATTTGTAGTAACCGGTACTTTTAATGAAGAAAATATATCAATTTCTAAATTAAATGATTTTGCGAATGCAATTCATGGAGTTTAAAATCGAAAAATTAATAAAAGATAGAATTAGTTCAAGCTCTAAAATCATAAATAAACTTATAGATGATTGTTCATCACAAATATTTAGTGCTTCTAATATAATTAAAAGTTCTTTTTTGAATAAAGGAAAAATTTTTTGGTGCGGGAATGGTGGAAGTGCTTCTCAGGCTCAACATTTATCCACAGAAATTATCGCTGGTATGAATAGACATGATTTAATTCCAAAATCATCTATTTGTTTAAATACAGATTCAACATTTCTTACTGCTTGGTCAAATGACGTAGGGTATGATTCTATTTTTTCAAGACAACTTCAAGGAATTGCTTCAAAAAATGATGTTTTATTTTCTATATCTACCAGTGGAAATTCAAAAAACATTATTAATGCTATATTAGAAGCAAAAAAAATTGGTATGAAAACTATTACTATGACTGGCATGACAGGTGGAAATTTAAAAAATTTAAGTAATATTGATATTAAAGTTCCATCAAACAATACACAAAACATCCAAGAGTCTCACTTGGTAATTGGCCATATAATATGTGAAATAATTGAAAATTTTAATATTGAAAAAAAATAAATTAAAAGATTTTCTAAAACCTTTTTTATTATTTTTACGTATTGAGAAAAATCTTTCACAAAATTCAATAGTTGCATACGAGAATGATTTGAATAGATTTATAAATTTTGTCTATTTTGAAGATGAAAAAAATAAGATAGATTCTTCTTATATTCAAAATTACATTTCGCAATTAGTTGATTTGCCACTAGAGGTTTCTACTTTACAAAGAAATTTGTCTGCATTGAGATCATTTTTTAGTTATTTAATAGATGAGAAAATAATAAATATAAATCCAACAGAATTAATTGATATTCCTAAAAAAACAAGATCTTTACCTGAAGTTTTAACTCAAAATGAGATAAATATTTTATTTAATTCTATAAACACCAATAATCCTATTGGTATACGAGATAGAGCTATGTTTGAATTATTATATTCTTCTGGTTTAAGAGTGTCTGAAATGACATCAATTAAAATAATTGATTTTCTTGATGATAATGAATGGTTAAGAGTTTTTGGTAAAGGTTCTAAGGAACGTCTTGTTCCGTTAGGTAAAGAAGCTTTAAAATGGATTAATTTTTATTTAAATAATTCAAGAAATTATCTGTTTAATAAAAATAAAAAAAATGATTTTTTATTTATTAATTTTAGAGGTGATGGTATAAGTAGAAAAGGAGTATGGATGTTATTAAAAAAATATGTATCATTATCAGAAATATCCAAAAATATTTCCCCACATTCATTAAGGCATTCCTTTGCTACACATTTGATTGAAGGGGGAATGGATTTAAGAGCAGTTCAAGAATTGTTGGGTCATTCAGATATTTCAACAACTTCAATTTATACTCATCTTAATAGAACTTATTTAAAAGAAGTTCACAAACAATTTCATCCAAGATGGTAGAAAATTATATATTAATTATACCATCAATTTTATTAGCATTAACGGTACATGAATACTCTCATGCATGGATGGCCTATAAGTTTGGTGATCCAACATCAAAGATGTTAGGTAGATTATCTTTAAACCCATTTATTCATCTTGATCCAATCGGAACTGTAATGTTGTTTCTTGTAGGGTTTGGTTGGGCAAAGCCAGTTCCCGTTGATTTACGATATTTTGCAAATCCAAAAAGAATGATGCTTTGGGTAGCGCTAGCAGGACCTTTATCAAATATTTTTTTAGCCTTTATTTTTGGTTTGTTAATAGTTTTTTTTTCAACTTCAAATTTAATGTATAATCAAAACACAGCCTTTATTGGGAACATATTGGTATACAGTTTACAAATAAATTTAGCGTTAGCATTTTTTAATATGTTTCCAATTCCTCCTTTGGATGGTTCGAAAATTTTAAGAGGAATTTTATCATATAAATTTGATAATTTTTTAAATCAATTAGAGCAATCAGGTCCATTTATTTTAATAGGTATTATTCTAATAGGTTATCTAAGTGGATTCAGTATTATTTGGTTTATAATAAGTCCACTTATTAATTTATTTTCATCAATTTTTACTTATGGTTTATTGTGAAAAAAATAAATTTTAGAAAAATAATTAATAATAGACCTTCAAAATTTTCACTTTTAAAACTATTTATTTTAATTTTATCAACTTTATTTATATTTTTTTATTTAAATAATCTTGAAATATAATTTTGAAAAAATAATTGAATGTGTACCAAATTTTAGTTTTGGTGAAGATAAAAGAACTATTGACCTAATATGTAATAAAATTAATTCTGTTGAAAATTCTAATGTGTTGGATGTTTATTCTGACAATGATACAAACAGATCAGTTATTACTTTTATTACAACTCCTGATAATTTAATAAATACTTCATTCAATGTAATTAAAGTTGCACTGGAAAATATTAATATGGAAACTCATTCCGGTGTTCATCCAAGAATTGGAGCAGTTGATGTTTTTCCTATTATTCCGTTAAAAAATATCTCATTAAAAAAGTGTATTAGTCTATCAAAAATTCTTGGAAAAAAAGTTTCAACTGAATTGTTTCTTCCGGTATATTTATATGGTTATTCTGCATCTTCACAATCAAGAACAAGATTAGAAAATTTGAGAAGAGGAGGATATGAGGCTTTAGAAGATAAAATTAAAAACAAGAAATTAACTCCGGATTATGGAAAAAATTTATTTAATAAAAAATCTGGAGCTACTATAATTGGAGCAAGAAATTTATTAATTGCATATAATGTAAATTTGAATTCAAGTTCAAAAAAAATTGCACAAAATATAGCTAAAAAAATTAGAGAATCAGGATATATTAAAACTAATAAAAGTGGTCATATTTTATATGATAATAATCAACAGCCACAAAGGGAATATGGAAAATTGAAAAATTGTAAGGCTATAGGTTGGTATAGTAATAAATATAAAAAAGCTCAGGTTTCATTTAATATAACAAGTTTTTTAGAAACTCCTCTTCATACTCTATTTAATTTAACTTCAGTTGAGGCTTTAAAAAATAATGTTCAAGTTTCTGGAAGTGAGATTGTTGGTTTAGTATCAAAAGATGCATTATTATATTCAGGTAAATTTTATAATAAAGCGAATAATAAAACAAAATATAGTGAAAAAGAATTAATGGAATTAGCTGTTAAAAAATTAGGTTTGAATGATTTAAATGATTTTAATCTTAATAAAAAAATTATTGAAAATTCCATTTTATAATTACAAAATATATTTATGACGAAAATAAAAATCTTAAATGAAGATTTAAAAAATAAAATTGCAGCTGGTGAAGTTATTGAAAGACCAGCATCAGTTGTTAAAGAACTCTTGGAAAATAGTTTGGATGCTGGTTCTACTGAAATAAAAATCATACTTAAAGGAGGTGGAAATACATCAATTATTGTTCAAGATAATGGAATTGGATTAAATAAAAGTGATTTAATTTTAGCTTTTTCTAGGCATTCCACTTCAAAAATTTCTCATTTAGATGATTTATTTAATATTAATACTCTTGGATTTAGAGGAGAAGCCCTAGCTAGTATAGCATCTGTAAGTAAAGTAAGAGCAATATCTTGTGAAAATGAAGATGATATAGGTAATGAGATTACAATTATTAATGGCAATATATCAAATACAAAATTTTCTCAATTAGAAAAAGGAACTTTAATTTCTGTAAGTGATTTATTTTTTTCCATACCTGCTAGAAGAAAATTTTTAAAGAGTCAAAAAACTGAGTTTAAACATATTGTTTCTCTAATAAGACGAATTGCTTTAGCTAATCAAAATGTAAAATTCATTTTGGAACATGATGATAAATTAATTTTCAGTCTTAATCAAGATAATTTAAAAAATAGAATATGTTCACTATATAATAAATCTTTTTTAAATGATTTAATTGAAATAAATAAAAAAAATGAATTTTTATCATTAACTGGTTTCGTTGGTAATCTTAACTTAGTCAGAAAGAGAGTAGGTGAACAAAATTTATTTTTAAATGGTCGATATATTGTTAGTAGGCTCTTAAACTCCGCAGTTTATTCATCTTATAAATCGTTAATAAGTAGAGGGGAATTTCCGTTTTTTGTTTTAAATATTGAAATTCCTCCTGATTTAGTAGATGTAAATGTGCACCCAATGAAAACAGAAGTGAGATTTCATGATGAATGGAGAGTATATCATTTTATTAAATCCACCATTTCAGAGTATTTAAAAAATATAATGATCACTATTCCAAAACTTAATATTAATGAAAATATAAAAAAAACTAATGAAAATCATTTTCAATCTTCAATTTCATTTAATAATCAAAATATTAAATCAAATTATTTAGATAAGCTTGATAAGGCAAAAGAATATGTAAAAGAAATAAATAATGAAAATATTACAAACATCAATCAAAGTAATGAGAATTTAAAATTAGAGAAGATTTGGCAAGTTCATTCTAAATATATTATCTCACAAGTTAATAGTGGATTGATTTTAATCGATCAACATGTTGCTCACGAGAGAATTCTCTACGAAAAAGCTATTGATGCAATGATGGGAAGTTCTCTTCCTAGTCAAACTTTATTATTTCCTAGATTAATTGAATTCTCAGTTAATGATTTTGAAACTGTATTAGAAATTTATTCTCATTTAGAAAAACTGGGTTTTAGAATGACTAAGTCAAAGAATAATTCTCTAACTATAGATGGTGTTCCCCTTGAATTACAGTGGGGAGAAGAGAAAAAGGTTTTAAATGAAATTATTGATTATTATACAAATGAAAAAAAGATTCGATCATCTTTTATGGATTCATTAGCTGCTTCTTATGCTTGTAAAGCAGCTATAAAAGCAGGAGATGTGCTTAATGATGATGAAATGCATTCATTAGTCGATAGGCTGTTTGCAACTAAGAATCCATACTTTTGTCCTCATGGAAGACCAATTATTATTAATCTCTCTCTTGAAGAATTAGATAAGCGTTTCGAGAGGATTTAAATTTTTTAGTTTGAAATCAATTATTATTGTAGGACCAACAGCAGTAGGTAAAACTAATTTATCAATTTTACTTGCAAAAGAAATTAGTGGAGAAATAATAGGCTTGGATTCAAGACAAATATTTGATTTTATGCCTATTGGCACATGCCAGCCTTCAAAAGAAGAAATGATGGGTATAAAACATCATTTAATTGGTTCTCATAAATTGAATAGAAAAATTTCAGCGGGTAAATACTCAAAATTAATTTTTAAATGTATAGAAAAAATTACAAAGAAAAATAAAATTCCAATTATTTGTGGAGGTAGTGGTCTTTATTTTAGAGCAATAGTTAAAGGATTATTTGAAGGCTCAATTACAAATTATAATATTAGGAAAAAATTAATTAAAAGGCTTGAATTAGAGGGTTCAGAGCTATTATTAGATGAATTGAAATCTGTTGATTTAAATTATTCTAAAATAGTTCATAAAAATAATGTCAAAAGATTGTTAAGAGCGCTTGAAATATATTATATAACTGGTAAAGGACCCTCTGAGCATTTTAAAATGCAAAAAATAAAAACAAATGATAATTTTTTTAAAATTTATTTAAAAATGGACATAGATGCCTTAAGAATAAAAATTAAAAATAGAATTTTATCAATGATTAAAAATGGTTGGATTGAAGAAGTAAATCAAATTGCATCAATGGATTATAAAAACTCAACTCAAGCTATGGAAAGTATAGGTTTTAATGATGTTAATGATTTTTTAAACAAAAAAATAAATTTAAATGAATTAATTGAACAGATTAACGTGAACACAAGACAATATGCAAAAAAACAGATAAAGTGGTTTGACAGAGAACAATTTGATTTAATTATTGATATAACTGAACAACATAAGAGTTCAGTTATAAAAAAAATTATAAATAACTTTTATAATATTAAATAGGATATGTATATTGCATTGCCCTTTAAGCTTTCCAGAGAGGAGGTAAGGGTAGTTTAAATCCTCCCCTGTAGAGGATTTTTTTTTATATGAGTGAAAAAACAAATATTATTCTTTCAGAAACAGAAATAAAAAATTCAATTATTCGTATATCGCATGAAATAATTGAAAAAGTAAATATTAAAAATCTTGTAATTATCGGGATAAGAAATAGAGGGGAATTCATTGCAAAACGAATTTCCCACAACATAAAAATTTTTTCTAAAATAAAGATACCAACTGGGTTTTTAGATGTTACTTTTTATAGGGATGATTTTCAGCAAAGATTATTACAACCACAAATAAAAGGTTCTGATATTAATTTTGAATTAAATGATAAAATTGTTTTATTAGTTGATGATGTTTTATTTACAGGAAGAACTATTAGAGCGGCGTTAAATGAGATAATGGATTACGGAAGACCATCAGTGGTTTCTTTAGCAGTTTTAATTGATAGAGGTCATAGAGAAATGCCTATTAAGGCTGATTTTGTTGGTAAAAATATTCCAACATCTAATATTGAAAAAGTTTTAGTTAGATTGAATGAAGTTGATAATGATGAATCAGTATATTTGGTTAAATCTTGAGATGTAATTATGGGTTTGTTAAAACAAAAACATTTGATTGGTTTGCAAGACATATCTAAGCATGATATTGAATTAATTTTAAAACATGCTTTTTCATTTAGAGAAATTCTAGAGAGACCTATAAAAAAAGTACCTACTTTAAATGGTAAAACTATTGCAAACTTATTTTTTGAAAATTCAACTAGAACTAAAATGTCATTTGAATTAGCTGAAAGAAGATTGTCAGCTGATACAATAAACTTTGCTAAAAATACTAGTAGTATTAATAAAGGAGAAAGTTTTAAAGATACAATTCAAAATATTGAATCTATGAAAATTGATTGTATAGTTATTAGGCACAATTCTTCTGGATGTTGTAATCATATAAAACAATATGTTGATTCTGTTATTATTAATGCAGGTGATGGCATGTATGAACACCCAACCCAAGGATTACTAGACATTATGAGCATAAAGGAAAAAAAAGGTAATATAAAAAATTTAAATATTGGCATTATTGGTGATATATATCACAGTAGAACAGCCAGATCTAATATTTTTGGATTAATTAAAATGGGTGCAAATGTTATGATATGCGGTCCTGCAAATCTAGTGCCAAATAATATGAAAGAACTAGGTGTTAAAATAAATTATAATATTGATGAAGTTTTAGAATGGGCTGATGTGATAAATGTTTTGAGAATACAAAAAGAAAGGTTTGATTCAAATTTTTTACCATCTTCAAGAGAATACAGAAATGCATTTGGGATTACAAAAGAAAGGTTAGAAAAAATAAAAAAAGAAATAATAATAATGCACCCTGGGCCAACAAATCTAGGTGTAGAAATTGATAATTATGTTGTAGAAAGTGATCAATCAATAATTCTTGACCAGGTATTAAATGGAGTGGCAATTAGGATGTCAGTGCTTTATTTATTATTATCATCAAAATAAATATGAATATTAAAAAAAATACAGAAAAGATTTTATTAAAAGATGGCTTGATCATAGATCCTTTTACAGAAAAAAAGTTCAAAGGTTCTATACTTATTGAAAATGGTTTTATTTCGCAAATAAGCAAAGAAATTTCTAATGAAGATTCTCAAGTTATTGATTGTGAAAATCTTATTATAACTCATGGTTTTTGTGATGTTCATAGTCATTTTAGAGAACCAGGTGACGAAGATATGGAAACTTTAGAAACTGGATCTATGTCTGCCATGTCAGGTGGATATACTGAGGTTTGTGTAATGCCAAATACTAAACCTGTTATTGATTCTCCGGAAACAATTAAATTTATTATTGATAAATCACAAGATCTACCAATATCAATTTTTCCAATTGGAGCAATAACTCTCGGTCAAAAAGGTAATGAATTAACTGAATTTTATGAAATGAATAAAACAGGTGCAATTGCATTTTCTGATGATGGTATTCCTGTTACTAACTCTAATGTAATGCGAATTGCACTTGAGTATTCTAAACCATTAGGAGTACCTATTATTAATCATGCTGAAGATTTATTTTTAAAGAACGATGGACAATTAAATGAAGGGATTTTATCTACAAGATTAGGTTTAAAAGGAAATCCTGACATTAGTGAATCGATTATGATTAATCGTGATTTAGAAATAAGCGAATTTACAGGAGGTATGCTACATATTCCACATGTTAGTTCTAAAAAATCTGTTGATTGGATTAGATTAGCTAAAATGAATGACAATATTAAAGTATCTGCCGAAGCAACTCCTCATCATTTAACTTTTGATGACACAAATCTTATTCCATTTGATACAAACTTTAAAGTTGCACCTCCATTAAGAACTTCAATAGATAGAAAAGCTTTAATTAATGGACTTATTGATGGTACAATAGATTGTATTGCTACAGATCATGCACCTCATTCTATCGAAAAAAAAACAAATCCCTTTGATTTGGCTCCACCAGGTATGATTGGACTTGAAAGTTCATTCGGTGCAATAAATAAAATACTTTCTTCTGAAAAATTACCTATTGAAAAAATTATTAAATTTTTAACTACCAACCCTCGTAAAATAATGAAATTAAATCAAGACCTTTTCAAAGTTGGAACTTTAGCTCAAATAACTATTTTGGATAAAGACAAAGAATGGATTTTTGACAAAGATTTTATTTACTCAAAATCACATAATTCACCTTTTATTGGTAATAAATTAATAGGAATGATTAAAATTGTAATTTCAAAATCCTTT
>CENP01076105.1_pt1 | contig 25852 bp, 24 predicted proteins | sample 361281 | NCBI WGS metagenome assembly CENP01 (sample SAMEA2591122, study PRJEB7988) | marine metagenome | biome: marine biome (ENVO:00000447); feature: deep chlorophyll maximum layer (ENVO:xxxxxxxx); material: saline water (ENVO:00002010), including plankton (ENVO:xxxxxxxx) | depth 70 m | reverse complement strand
TGATGCGGAATAAACAGCTTAAGATCTTTACCTTCTATGTTATTTTTATCAAGAATTTCTTTACTTACATCAGCCATATTTTTAACCGCAAACTTGAAAACCGCCTTTCCATCTTGATAAACATAGTGCATTTTTTTATCAATAGTTTCTTTACTTGCTGGCCTTAAGCTTCCTCCAGCAGGAACTGTTAAATATTTATGACCACTTCCATCAGCAAGCAAAATTGAATCCAATACACCACAATCATCATCAGATGGCTCTAGAAGCACGCCCCCACCTCCATCACCAAAAATTACACACGTGTTTCTATCCGTATAATCGATAATTGAACTCATTGTATCTGCACCTATAACAATTACATTTTTATATTTCCCAGATTCGACAAGCTTTGCTCCAGTTTCCATAGCATAAACAAATCCAGTGCAGGCAGCAACAATATCATAACCCCATGCATTTTTTGCTCCAATTTTATCTTGAACAAGGGCCGCAGTTGATACAACAGGAACATCTGGCGTACTGGTAGCAACTAAAATCAAATCGATTTCATCTGGGTTTTTATTAGATTTTTTCAAAAGTTCTAGAGCAACCTCTTTGCACATATCAGAAGTTGCTTCTCCATTGCTGACTAAATGTCTCTTTTCAATCCCAGTACGAGATAGTATCCATTCATCAGACGTATCAACCATTTTTTCTAAGTCTAAGTTAGTTAATGTATTTTTGGGAAGATATTTTGCAGTTGCAGTAATTTTAGCTTTCACTTAATACCTCCAAATGATCATTAATTCCTTTTGAAATATCATCAATTAAGTTTTCATTTATAGATTTTTGCGCTAGTAAAATAGAATTCATAATAGCTTTCGAGGAAGATGCCCCATGGCAAACTATTGAAATTCCATTTACACCGAGTAGCGGCGTACCTCCATGCTCTTCATAATCATATTTATTTCTAATTTCGTCAAGGGCTGGTTGAATCATTTGAGCACCTATTTTATATCGTGCTTTACTTAAAATCTTCTTTTTAATCATGTCTGCAAAAGACAGCACCCAGCCTTCAGCAAATTTTATTATGGTATTTCCAACAAAACCATCGCAAACAAGAACGTCTGCATCGCAGATAAAAATATTTCTACTTTCAATATTTCCAACAAAATTCGGCAATTCTCTTTTTAGTAATGAATATGTCTTTTGATAAAGCTCGGACCCTTTTTCAGGTTCCTCACCAATGTTCATAAGACCAATTTTTGGATTTTTTATACCCTCAACATGGTCTAGATAGACAGATGACATTATAGCGAATTGAAGCATATTTTCAGGAGACGCATCAGGGTTTGCTCCTACATCACATAGAATTTTTCCACCAGATAATCCAGAAAAAAATGCACTTAAAGCTGGGCGCTTAACATAAGGAATCCTACCTAATGCTAGAAGAGAAGTAGCCATTTGTGCTCCTGTATTTCCCGCACTAATAAATGCACCAGCTTTTTCTTCTTTAAGCAGCATAATGCCTTTTACCATTGATGAGTCAGGCTTTGTTTTAATCACTTTAGATGCGTGATCACTGCTTGTAATATTTTCTGAAGCATGTAAAATACTTATGCTTTCTGATTTAAAGCCACCCAGTTCTTTTTTAATGCTTAACTCATCACCAATTAAAATTAATTTTAAGTCAAAGGGACTATTTTTTACGGCTCTAATAGCTCCTTGCACAGGGGCATGGGGTGCGTTATCGCCTCCCATAACATCTAAAGCTATATACATATAATTATAAAGTTATTCCGTTATAGAAATAATTGCTTTTCCTTTATAGTACCCGCAATACGAGCAGATTCTATGTGGAATTTTAGGCTGCCCACATTGTGGGCAAGGTGAAGAACTTATCGCAGTAGCTTTATAATGCGTTCTACGTTTTCTACCTCGGGCTTTTGATTGCCTTCTTTTAGGTAATGCCATTTTTTACTCCAAATTTTATTTAATTAAATCTTTGAGCTTATCAAATTCATTTATAGAAAAATTATTCTTGCACCGACATTGATTTAGGTTTAAATCTATACCACATGAAGGGCAAATGCCTTTACAATCATCCCCACAAAGATTTTTTATGGGTTTTTCTAATTCAATTACATCGTGTAAAATACTACTTATATCAACAAAATCATCAGAGATAGTAAACATTACAATGTCAGCATTATTTTCTCTTACAATGTCCCTATCGTTAGTAAGTAAGATATTTAATGTAGTTTTTATTTGTTTCTCATTCTCACTTAAGCATCTATCACATGAGAGTTTAATATCACAAAAAACTTTACCATACAAACGATAACCTGTTGATGTTTTGTCGCAAGATAAAACACATTTAACTCTATCTTTAGCATTTTTAATTCCCAGACTATCTGATTTAACTAAAAATTGCTTTTTATTTAGTCCGGAATCTAATTCAGTGCGGTATAATTTCACTTTATTATTATTATTTTTTTTTAATTAAAATCAGCAATTTTAAGTATACTTCTTATTCTTCAATATTTGTTTTTGTTAAACCTGCTTTATTTTTGATAGAAATCATATTTATTCCAGATTTAATATTTAAAATATTTAAAATAAATACGGAACCAGTTGAAAAAACTGAAAGTGCATATGAAAAACATATTAAAACTAATAACAGTATAAAGAATCCTATCAAAAAACTTGCTACAGCTTCAACATTATTTAGTGTATTATTAGAGGTAGTTATAAAAAAATCATAATAACTCGCCATAAAAGAGCCAAAGATTATTTCAAATACATCTTTAGGGATTGCGGTTTTTGTCGCATTGCCAACAACTGCACTAAATCTTTCACCCATCAATAGTGGGTTCGAAAAAATTAAATCGATTACTTTAAATCCAAGGCCTAAGATTACAACTAAAATTACTTGCGATAAATAAATAAACGGTAACAGCATTAATTTATAGAATATTAGCTGAAGTGGATATCTCCAGGCTAGTAAAAATATATTAAATACGGATCCCATGGTATCTTCTTTAAGGGTGCCAACTATTGCAGGGGTATAAATAATTGAAATTGAAAAAACAAAAAATGTGAAAATTGCAAAAACTGCTCCAAAAATGTATATGATAAAAGGAATAGCTAGAAATAGGCTTCCGATAAAGGGAGTTTTTGTAAGAAATCCAAAAAACGAGGTAGTAAGAACATAGAAAACAAGAATTGCTAATATTGAAAGGGGAGCAAAAATTACTGGTTGCCAATTATTCTTAATAAAATTATGTGCATTATTTAAAGAGTAGAAATAATCCCCTTCAAGCTCTTGAAGGGTAATTTTTGACACCTTAGCCATTGATCCATAGATAGCCAAAAACCAATAAACAGAACCTGCCCAAAATAACAAAGAGGAGTACCAGCTTAATTTATAAATATTGGCACAAGGGAAAATACCATGACTTGTCCAGATTTCAATTAAAGAGAATCCTGATGATAAAAGCGCAAGGTAATTAGCAATTAAATATGCAATAAAGCCTACGGTATTAGCTTGAGCAAAAGTTAAAATTTTTGTAATACTTAGCGCTAATCTAGGTGCGCGAAATATATCTTTAATATTATCGAGAATTTCCAAAGCAATAAGCTCATTTACAGCTCAGACTAATTTTCATATCTCACAAAATCAACCCAAGCTGTTTCTTTTTGAGTCTTTGAAAGTGATTCAGCAACTGCGCTTGCAGTTTGACGATTATCGTAACTACCCACTCTTACCCTAAACCAGACCTCATTAGATTTTTTAAAACTTGCTTTTTGAATATATGCATCGTAGCCTGATTCAATAAGTTTTCCTGCAACTTTTTTTGCATCATCTAGCTTTCTTTTTGATGCAATTTGAATGGTAAATCTATTCTTGTCAAAAGGAATAGACTGACCTTTGATTTCCTTTTTTTTCTTAGCAATTTTTTTAGCAGGCTGTGGAGGATTATTCTTTTCATATTTTGAATCATCCTCTAAAGATGAAATAGTATCTATCATAGAATAGCTTAGATTGTCATTGGTATTGTATGAGTCATACCAATTTGACTCACTGTCTTCGCTTAATAAAAGCTCAGCCAAAGCTAAAGTATCAAGAATGATTTTATCTGATTCAGTGATTGGTGTTGCGTCAACTTTTAAAGCTTCATTGACAGAAAATGTAAACGATTGAGTTTCTACTTCATCATTATATTGAAATACAGAGGCTTCAATGCTATAATCACCAATAACGTCAGGTATGAAAATAACAGAATAACTATCATTTCCTGCTTGAATATCTGTATTGATTAAATAACTATCTTCAGGAATGCTCGTTAGTTCCCATAGAAATTCTAAATCTTCACTCTCATCTGGAATATCAACAGTGACAGTAAGAGGTTGACCAACATAACCAATGGGGTTTTCTCTTGAACAGCTAGAAACAAGAACCAAAAGAGCTAATATGTAAATATGTCTTTTCATAATTAATACAAAATCTAATATATAATTTGAAGAGTTGAGTATGAAAAATGCAACATTTAGTGATTTGCAATTATTTCAATATCGCTAAAGAAAAAGCCTATTTCTCTTGCTGCATTCTCATCGCTATCGGCTCCATGGACGGCATTTTCCCCCAACGAAGTGGCAAAATCTTTTCGTATGGTACCTTTATTGGCTTCAGAAGGGTTAGTTGCACCAATTAATTCTCTCCATTGGCTAACTGCATCCTCTTTTTGAAGGGCTATTACCATGCATTTACCTGATGACATAAATTCTGTGAGCTCGGAAAAGAAAGGTTTGTCCCTATGGATTTCATAAAAACCTTCAGCTTGAGATTTAGTCATTCTGATAAGTTTCAATCCTAAAATTTTAAAATCACTGTTTATGATTCTATCAATAATCTTCCCAGAATAACCATTTTTAAATGCATCTGGTTTAATTATCGCAAACGTTTGATCATTCAATTTATTTCTCCTTTTTTAAGCGCTTCTTTCATTTTTTTCCCAATTTCGGCTACAGATTCACAAACTCCAATGCCGCATTCAGCCATAATTTTCATTTTAGCTTCTGCAGTATCATCTCCACCAGAGACTATAGCGCCAGCATGGCCCATTCTTCTTCCTTCAGGAGCAGTTTGTCCAGCAATAAAGCCAACAATAGGTTTTGTAACATTTTCTTTTGCCCATTGAGCTGCTTCATTTTCCATTTGCCCTCCAATTTCACCAATCATAACAATCCCCTTAGTAGATTCGTCTTTTTCGAAAAGATTTAAAATCTCTATCATTGATGTTCCTATTATAGGGTCACCACCTATTCCTACGGCAGTAGTCTGCCCTAGGCCAGCATCAACAAGTTGTCCTATAGCTTCATAGGTCAAAGTTCCTGATTTTGATACAACGCCAATATCACCTTTTTTACATATAAACCCAGGCATAATCCCTAATTTACATTCATCAACCGTAATAACCCCTGGACAATTCGGTCCAATTAAACGCGTTTTATTTTGATTTATTATCTTTTTAACAATAACCATATCCCTAATAGGTATACCTTCGGATATACAAACCACCAACTCAATTCCAGCTTCTGAAGCCTCAATTATTGCTTCAGCTGCAAAGGGCGGAGGTACAAAAATAATCGATACATTTGCTTTAGTATTTTTTCGTGCTTCCTCAACAGAGTTATAAACATCAACTTTACCCTCAACAGCTTTTGTTCCACCTTTACCTGGTGTAACTCCTCCCACAATAGATGTTCCATATTCGAGCATTTGAGCGGCATGAAATGTTCCTTCTGAACCAGTAATACCCTGGACAATAACTTTTGATTCTTTATTGACTAAAATTGACATAATACTCCTAAGATTTAGTAGCGGATGATACAACTTTTTTGGCAGCATCCTGCATATCGTTAGCTGGAATTATTGATAAACCTGATTCTTTAAGTATAGATTTAGCTTTTTTAGAATTTGTCCCCTCAAGCCTTACTATAACAGGCACTTGAAGCCCAAGCTCCTCAACTGCTTTAATTACTCCGTTAGCTACTCGATCACATCTAACAATCCCACCAAAAATATTTATTAATATAGCTTTTACATTTTTATCAGAAAGAATGATTTTAAACCCATTTTTTACGGTCTCAGCGCTAGCTGCACCACCAACATCAAGAAAGTTTGCAGGGTCACCACCAGCTAATTTGATGATATCCATTGTTGCCATTGCTAATCCTGCACCATTTACCATACAACCTACATTCCCATCAAGCTTGATATAATTTAAATCATATTTTCCCGCTTCAACTTCCGTAGGATCCTCCTCATCAAAGTCTCTCAATGATGAAATATCACTTTGTCTGTATAAAGCATTATTATCAAAATTAAATTTTGCATCTAGAGCTATAATTCTATCGTCCGATGTTAAAACTAGAGGGTTTATTTCAACTAATGATGCGTCAGTATCAACGTAACATTTGTACAATTTCTGAAGCAGGTATATACATTCTTTTAATGCTGCTCCCTCAAGTTTTAATCCGAATGCAAGTTTTCGCGCTTGATATGATTTCATTCCAATAAGAGGGTCTATCCAGATTTTTACAATTTTTTCTGGTGTCTCATCAGCAACTTTTTCAATTTCAACACCACCCTCAGTTGAAACCATAAATACATCTTTACCAGTATTTCGATCAAGAGTGATAGCACAATAAAATTCACTTTTAATGCTTGAAGCCTCTTCAACATAAACCTTCTTCACTTTTTGACCGCTTGACCCTGTTTGATGCGTTACAAGGTTCATGCCAAGAATCGCCTTGATATTTGAAATAGCTGAATCATAATCTTGTGAAACTTTAACTCCGCCGCCTTTTCCTCTGCCACCAGCATGAATCTGCGCTTTTATTACTAGAGCTTCAGTTTTAAAATCTTTTTGAGCTTTTAAAACAACGCTCTCAGCTTCAACAATATCCTCGATTAAGTATCCTTTCGGGGTTGCTATAGAGAAATTTCTAAATATTTCTTTTCCTTGGTATTCATGTATTTTCATTCTTATTTGTCCCTGTATATTATTCTTCTTCACCCATAAATGGATATCTAAAATCTTTTGGAGAATCTAATGTCTCTTTAATAGTGCGCATTGATACCCAGCGGATAAGATTAAACATTGACCCTGCTTTATCATTCGTCCCTGATGCCCTACTGCCACCAAATGGTTGCTGGCCAACGACAGCTCCAGTAGGTTTATCATTAATGTAAAAATTTCCCGCTGAATACTTTAAGGTATCTCTAGCATTTATGATTGCATCTTCATCTTCAGATATAACGCACCCTGTGAGAGCATAATCAGAAGTATTATCAATCAATTTGAGAACATCATCCCATTTCATTGGATCATAGATATAAATTGTTAGAATAGGTCCAAATATTTCTTCGCACATTGTTTTAAATTTTGGATTTGAAGTAATGATAGTTGTTGGCTCTATAAAGTAACCTTTGCTGTCATCGCACTTGCCACCGGTGAGAATTTCAGCTTCAGAAGAGGCGCTAGCATGGTCAATATAATTTTTAATTGAATCAAATGCAGATTTATCAATGACCGCATTCATAAAATTTGAAAAATCCTCAGGATCACCCATTTTAATTTTATCCACTTCTTGTTCATAGAGATCTTTAACTTCTGACCAAATGGTGCTAGGAATGTATGCTCTTGACATAGCTGAGCATTTTTGACCCTGATATTCAAAAGCTCCTCTAATCATTGCTGTAACCAATATTTCAATATTTGCTGATTCATGAGCAATGCAGAAATCCTTACCTCCGGTTTCACCAACTATTCGAGGATAGGTTTTGTAGTTATCTATATTATTTCCTACCGTTTTCCACATCCCTTTAAAAACATTTGTTGATCCTGTAAAATGAATTCCCGCAAGATCTGGACTTTCTAAGGCTCGAGGGCCAATATCTTTTCCTGAGCCTGGTACAAAATTTATAACACCATCAGGCAGCCCTGCTTCTTCAAGCAACTTCATGATGAAATAAGCTGGTAGAACAGCGCTTGATGCCGGCTTCCACAATGAAACATTTCCCATTAATGCAGGGGAGGAGGGAAGGTTGCCACCTATAGAAGCAAAATTAAATGGGGAAACAGCAAAAACAAATCCCTCTAGCGGTCTTATTTCTAATGAATTCTTAACAAATTCCGTTGAATACATTGGTTGCTGTTTATTTAACTCAAAAGCATACCAACAGTTGAATCTAAAGAAATCTATCATTTCACATGCTGCATCTATTTCAGCTTGGTAAACATTTTTGCTCATATTTAGCATTGTAGCTGCATTGATTGTATCACGCCATGTTGTTGATAAAAGGTCAGCTGCTTTGTTAAAAATACTACATCGATCAATTAAGCTTACTTTTGACCAAGAATGCCAAGCTTTTAAATTTGACTCAATAGCCAAATCTACCTCGTCACGACTAGCCATGAAAAACTTTCCAAGTTGAATTTCGTGATTATGAGGCATATCAATTGTTGAGGTATTGCTTGTTTTTATTTCATTACCATCAATTATTAATGGCACTTCAATTTGTTGGGACTTAAGCTCAAATAATTTCTGTTTTAATGATTCTTTTTCAATAGATCCAGGTGAATAATCTTTAACTGGCTCATTAATAGGCTTATCAAAAGGGTATGACATTTTTTTCTCTCAAAATTAAAATAAATAATTTATTAATAGGTTGCGAATTTATTGGTTAATTGTTGACTATTCAATCAAACAATTGAATTCAATATGGAAAACATTTCATCTCTATCTGATGCTGACACAAGAGATTTTCGATAATTACTGGCACCATCAAAACCTCTTAAATACCAACCAAAGTGTTTACGCATTAAATTTGTTGCAGTTTTTTCACCATGCCATTCAATCATGTTCAAAAAATGATTTTTACAGCCATTTATTCGAATTGAAATAGTAGGAGGGGAGGGGCGATCCTTTCCTTTATACATTGCTATAGCTTCTTTAAAAAACCATGGATTTCCTAATGCGGCTCTTCCAATCATTACTGCATCACATCCTGTATACTCAAACATAGATATTACATCACCTGGGTTTTTAACATCTCCATTTCCAATTATAGGTATTGATACAGAATTTTTTAGCACCTTTATTAAATCCCAATTTGCGCTTCCTGTGTAACCTTCTTTTGTAGTACGCGGATGAAGAGCTATAGCTTTGACTCCTATTTTTTCAAGTCTTTGGCCTGCTTCAGGTATAACTAAAGATTTATCATTCCAGCCAGCGCGCATTTTAACAGTAACAGGTGTATTTGGGACAGATTCTACAACTGCTGCTGTTATATCATCCATTAAACACAAATCTCTAAGCGCAGCAGACCCAGCACCTTTTTTTGTTATTTTTGGAACAGGGCAACCATAATTAATATCTATAATATCAGGAGAAAATTTTTCATCTATTTGCTTAGCTGCCTCACTCATAACCTCAGGTGTATCACCAAAAATTTGAATTCCGATCGGTCGTTCAAAATCTGAAAACTCAATCATTTGAAGTGTTTTTGAGTTTTCACGTATTATTCCATGTGCAGAAACAAATTCAGAATAAACAATACCAGCACCTTGCTCTTTACACAGGACTCTAAATGGATAGTCAGTAACGCCTGCCATGGGCGCTAAAAGAATAGGTGTATTAATTGAAAGGTTGCCGATTTTCATCTTTAAATTTAATGAATGAAATGCTAGTTAAATAATTCTTTCATTATGTAGGATATAATTTTACATTTGCCTTCTAATTTAAATGAGAAGATAATTATTATGAGTAGAGTATGCGATGTAACAGGACGAAAGCCAATGTTTGGAAATAATGTTAGCCATGCGCACAATAAAACCAGAAGAAGGTTCAACCTCAATCTTCAAAAAAAACGATTTTGGCTAGCAGATGAAAACCGATGGGTAACTTTAACTGTATCTACCCAAGGACTTAGATTGATTGACAAGATTGGCCTTAGAAAAGTTATTAACCAAATGAAAGCTGAAGGAAAAAAAGTTTAAGTCGCTTTTTTTGTTCTTTCTATCTCATTTAGGTTTCCCCTCTAATCATATGTCTGAGGGGATAGTTTTTATTTTGTAATCCTATCTTAATTTAATCTTGTTGTCTTCTAATGAAAGCTGGTACATCCAAATCATTTTCTCTCATAGCTGGACTCAAATCATCAAATAATTTCGCTGGAGCACTATTTTCTATTGGTTTCTGCTCAAGTTCACTTGTATCAATTGCATCTTGTTGATGAAGAGGTACATTCTCTTGTTCTGTAACAGATTTAAACTGTTGTTGGTTTTCGATATGAGACTCTATTCTTTTGTTTGTTATCTCGTCACTTGAAGATTTATGGTTAAATCCTGTAGCAATTACAGTTACCATAATTTCATCATTCAAGCTAGGATCTATTACAGCTCCAAATATTATATTTGCACCTTGTCCAGCTTCTTCAAAAATAATATTCGTTGCTTGATCTACCTCCATTATTGCAAGATCAGATCCTCCTGTAATATTGACCAATACACCTTGAGCTCCAGAGATCGATGCATTGTCAAGTAATGGGCTAGAAATAGCTTGCTGAGCAGCTAAAACTGCACGTTCTTCACCCTTAGCGGTTCCTGTTCCGATTATTGCTTCACCCATATTTTTCATTATTGTTTCAACATCAGCAAAGTCAAGATTTACTAAACCATGAACATTGATTAAATCTGAGATACCTTTTGATGCATGATGTAATACAGAATCAGCTAATTTAAACGCCTCTACAACAGTTGTATTCTTATCAACAACAGTCATTAGTTTTTGATTAGGTATTGAAATCAACGTATCGCAAACCTTCCTTAGCTCTGTTATGCCTTCAAGCCCTCTGTTCATTCGCTTTGGTCCTTCAAAATTAAATGGTAGAGTTACTATCCCAACGGTCAAGACTCCCATTTCTCTAGCAATTTGTGCAACTCTTGGAGCTGCACCTGTGCCTGTGCCACCACCCATTCCAGCTGTGATAAAAACCATATCTGCACCTTCAATTAAAGATTTCACTGCATCCTTATCGGATTCAATTGCATCTCTGCCGATTTCAGATTTTGCTCCTGCTCCAAGACCTCTAGTAAGGTTTTTTCCTATTTGTATCTTATTTTCTGCGGCGTTGTTTTCTAAGTCTTGGGCATCTGTATTTATTACCATAAAATCAACGCCTTTCATGCCCGCCTGAATCATTCTATTAACTGCATTTCCTCCTGCACCCCCAACACCAATAACCTTTAGATTTGCTTTTTGCTCAGCTAAGCTATCAAATTCAAATAGCATAGTATTACTCCTTTTGTATGTGGTTTATTATTCATTTAAAATAATTCTTTAAAAAGCGATTTTACCTTACCAATCGCCTTTGAAATTGTTATTTCTTCATTTTTAATTATTAAATCATCCTCAACAAACTTCCATTTAGTTAATCCTATCGCGCTTGCAAATGCTGGATCTGAAGCTATTTCAACAGATCCACTAATATTTTCTGGTTGCCCAATTCTAACTTTAATATTTGAAATTTCTTGAGCCAGGCTAGATAAATTTTTAAGTTCAGATCCTCCTCCAGTTAGCACCATTCCAAAAGTTAATTTATCATCTAAATTTGCTCGTGAAATTTCTTTCATAACGAGTTGAAGTATCTCGTACATCCTAGCTTCTACATATTGAGATAGTTGATTTTCAGATATTTTCCTTTTGAGATTTCCATTTTGCCCTGGAAGTTCAAATTCTAGGTCTGGTGATGACATTGATGCCTTGGCTGAAGCATATTGTCGCTTAATCTTTTCCGCTTCATCTATACCAATTTGAAGCAATGATGCAATGTCGTTTGTTATGCTTGCTGCACCGATTCCAAGGGTTGCAGTGTGCTGTATACCTTCTTCGTAATAAATAACAATATCTGTAGTACTTGCGCCAATATCAACACTTACTACCCCAAGTTTTCTTTCATCATCGTTTAATGTTGAAAGGCTGGATGCAAGGCCCTGATATATGATGCTATCTACTCGAATTCCTAGTTCTTCGACGCAGCTCACTAAGTTGGTAGCTGCGGTAGTTGCAACTGTTATAACATGAACTTTTGCTTCAAGCCTTCTTCCGGTTAACCCAACAGGATCTTTTATTGAATTCATCGTATCAATAACGTACTCTTGTGGAAGAACATGAAGTATATCTCTATCCATTGGCAATGAGATTGCTTTTGCTAGATCTAAAACTTTCTTTACATCATTTTTTGTTATTTCATTTTGCAAAGTAACGTTAGAAGCTTGTGATCCACCAATTGCGATAGCACCTTGGGTGTTTATTCCGCGTATGTGTTCACCTGAAATACCTAAAGACAAATTCTCAATGGATACACCAGACATAGTACGAGCTTCGTCTATTGCATATTCTATTTCATCGATGAGGTTGTCTCTATGGGTTATAGCGCCCCTATTTATACTAGTAGCTTGGGAATTTCCCAAACCTAGCAATTTTACAGTATCAGATTTGAGATCAATTTCAGATATAGCGCAACAAATTTTATCCGATCCAATATCAAGACCCGCTTGAATATATTTATCTGAATTGAGATTTGATCTAATCATATCCACTCCCTTGCTACTAGTTGCTTACTATATCGCATGTCAAGAAGACGATAATCTGTAAGCTGTCGTTGTCCTAAAGCTTCATCAAATTTCTTTAAAATATTAATTTTATTATGAAAATCTCCTTGACCAAGAATTACTATTGTAGGCTCTTCGCTAAGTATGATTTCAAATTCATCATCCTTATTAATTCTAAGTTCAGCAATTTCATTAAATAGCTCATTGAAATTAAGTTGAATGAAATCGAGTATTTTGATTGCTTCTTTGACTTTAATTGAAAGAGTAATATCTCCTTCTGGATAAAGGTCATTTGCGGGATTAAACCCTGAAAGCATTGGAATGAGAGCGCTTTCAAAAAATGAGTTCCTATTTGGCAAAATGATAGCTTCACTATCAATTAAAAATTTCTTCTTATTATTGATAATCGCTATCGGCTCCCTCTCTACGATATCAATATTTATCTTATTAGGATAATGCTTACTTACTCTGGCAGCTTTTACATATGGATTTCTTTCTAGCTCATTTGAAAGCTTTCTAGAGTTTATTTCGGCTATTTGTTTTCCTTTAATTTCTCCAATAATTTCATAGTAGTCCTCCTGATCTAGAATCACATCACCCGATATATTTAAGTTGCTTGCGTCAAAAATTTCTCTATACGCAGACCATTTAAATGATAAGGTGATAATGGACGATGTAATCATAACCCAAAAAAATATTTTTACCCTAAACATTGATAATTTTACCTTTTTACTTTTATTCATTGTTCTAAAACCTCTTGAGTAAAACCTAAAGTTTTAATTTCAAGTTCAAGCATGATACCAAATTCCTTTGATACTTCTTTTCTTGCTATATTAATAAGTTTAATCACATCTGAAGCAGATGCAGTGCCATGGTTGACAAAAAAATTTGCATGAATACTTGAAATTTCAGCATCACCAGACTTAGTACCTTTTAAACCTGCTTTATCAATAAAGTAGCCTGCTGCACCTTCCTTAGGATTTTTAAATACACTTCCAGCTGAGCGAAACCTAAGAGGTTGTGATGATTTTCTTCCTCCGCTTGCTTTTAATTTATTCTTTGAAACCGTTTCTTTGTTTGACTCAATAAACTTGAAATTAGCATCAATTAATATTTCATCATTGGAAAATGATGAATTTCGATAATTAAACTCTAAATCGTCATACTTATATTTTTTTTCATCACCAGACATAGTTATCGCATTAACACTTTCAAGGCAATTTGATATCTCACCTCCAAATGCGCCTGCATTCATAATTAATGCTCCTCCAAGTGTACCAGGAACACCTATTAAACTTTCAATTCCCGATAAATTCCTTTTTGTGCACTCTTTTACCATTTTTCCAAGCATAACACCGGTTTCAGCAAAAACCCGATTTTTATTTATTTCTAATTTATTAAACGATTTCCCAAGAGTTATTACAATCCCATTTATACCTTCATCTGAAACGAGAATATTTGACCCTGAACCAATAAAGTATGCTGGAATATTTTTTTGTTTTGCATATTTTAAAATTGTCCTAAGGTCTTCTTTGTCTTTTGGTGTAATATATGCTGATGCAGGTCCGCCAATACCGTAAGAAGTATGTCTTGACATTGGTTCATCAAATAGAATAGCTCCCTTTGCGATATTTGTTATTTCTTTTTTCTTCATACTATTTTTCAATTCTTTTCAGACAAATATTTTAAAATTGATTCTCCATATCTCCATATGGTGCCAGCACCCATTGTAATTAACATATCTCCTTTTTCTACCTTATTTTCAATTACCCCATTAAGATTGCTCAATTCTGATATATAGTGCGAATTTTTATGACCCAATTCTTTCAATGTATCATAAACTAATTTTCCAGTAACCCCAGTTATAGGTTTTTCTCTTGCTGGATAAATATCTGTGATTATAGCAACATCACATATCATCATAGATTCTGCAAATTCTTTATAAAACTCTTGTGTCCTTGAAAAAAGATGCGGTTGAAATACCCCAATTATTCTTTTGTTCCAGCTATTTTTAGCAGCGCTTAGTGTGGCTTTTACTTCAGTAGGGTGGTGAGCATAATCATCAACAACTGTAATATCGTTAACCTCACCTTTAATTTCAAATCTTCTTCTAACACCCTGATATGTATTTAAACCTAAAATAATATCCTTATGATCTATTCCAAGCTCAATGCCTATTGCTGCAGCTGCAAGAGAATTCAATATATTATGCTCACCAGGAACAGAAAGATTAACTTCGCCTAAATTTTCACCTTGAAAACTTAGACTAAACCTAGATTTCATTTTATTGTAGCTAATATTTGAAGCGCAAACATTCGCATTTGATTTTATTCCGTATGTAGTAATTGGCCTTTTGATTTTATTAATTATATCATTAGCTCCGCTTGAATCTGAACAAATAACAACTGAACCATAAAATGGGACAGAATTTGCAAAGGAAATGAAAGACTCAAACAGATCATCCATATTTTGATAGCAATCCATATGCTCCTTTTCAATGTTTGTAATTACTGCAACAGTAGGTTTTAACTGTAAGAAACTCTTATCATACTCATCAGCTTCAACAACTACTATTTCTCCTGAGCCAAGTTTTGAGCTTGAATCAAGATTCTTAACAAGCCCTCCAACAATCAAGGTTGGATCTAATTTTGAATGAGAAAGCAAAGTCCCAATTATCGATGAAGTAGAAGTTTTGCCATGTGTACCACCAACTGCTATACTAGTATTTTTTAAAGCAATTAGTTCTCCTAACATTTCTGCTCTTTTTATTGTGGGAATATTCATCTCTCTCGCAAAAATAAGCTCTACATTGTCTTCTGGAATTGCGCTAGAATAGACAACTACTTCAGTTTCAAATAAATTATCTGTTTTGTGACCAATATTAACCTTTGCTCCATTGGATCTCAGTCTATCTATTATTTCAGAATCACTTACATCTGAGCCACTAATCTCAAAACCTAGATTTAATAATAGTTCTGCAATACCGCTCATTCCAATACCCCCTATACCAACAAAGTGAACTTTATTAACCTTTCTAAACATTTTTTGTTAACCTCATTGCAGACTTTGAAATCTCAGAAACTGCATTAGGATATCTTAAATTCAAGCTATTAGTAGCCATTTTTTTTAATTTTTTTTCTGATCTAATTAAATCATCAATTAATTCTATAAAATCTTTATTAGCTAAAGATCCTTCTTCTGCGATTATAGCTGCTCCATTTTTTGATAAAGATTCAGCATTCTTTCTTTGGTGATCTCCAGCTGAATTTTTTAGTGGTAGCAGGATAGAGGGTTTTCCACAATATGTTATTTCAGAGCAAGTTAATGCACCAGACCTGCATATAACTAAATCTGAAACAGCATAGGCATTTGCCATGTTTTCAATAAAAGGTAAAACTTTAACAAATTTATTTTCAAAAGATTTAAATTGATTATAATTACTTGGTCCTGTCTGCCATATAAATTGAATATTAAGCTTTGTAAGGGGCTCAATGATTTTACTTATAAGATTGTTGATAGACAGAGATCCCTGGCTTCCACCAAAAATCAAAATTGTTTTTGTTTTATCATTTAATGAGAATTTTTTGAAACCATTAGCTCGACTTCCTTTATCAATGCCATGCCTAATTGGATTGCCACTTAAGGTACATTTATTTTCAATAAAATCTTGGGCTTCTTTAAAAGCTATGAATACTTCATTAGCCCGCTTAGAGAACCATCTAGTAGTAATCCCAGGAAAGGCGTTCTGCTCTTGTATGATCACAGGAATACTTCTTTTTAGGCCCTCCATTAAGGGGAGTGCAGAGGCATATCCACCCGTACCTATGATAAGAGCTGGTTTGAGTTCAGAAAATAATTTTTTAATTAAAAAATTTGATTTAACCAGTTTATAGGGTAGCAACAAATTTTTATATATTGATCTCAAATTTAGCTGTCTTTGTAAACCGCTTACTGGTAAAAGGGTATGTTTGTACCCCTTATGTGCTAATACATTTTTTTCAATTCCATAAATTGAACCAACAAAGTGAACATTGAATCTTGGATTGTCTTTTACAATTTGATCTCTGATTGCAATTGCTGGAAAGAGATGTCCTCCGGTACCCCCTCCTGAAATAATTATATTTCTAGCTTCAGTCATCAAACTTATTGCTCCAAAATTTGTTTTTTATGCTTCTTTTTGACTCGCTGATGTTTAAAAGTATTCCTAGGCTTGTAAGTGTGATAATTAGATTGCTGCCTCCATGGCTAATAAGTGGGATTGGGAGACCTGTAACTGGCAGAATTCCTGTAACGTAGCCAATATTTATAAATGTATATAAACAAATGCTCGCCACAATTCCAATTGAAAGAAAAATGCCAAAAGGGTCGGTGGTCTCTTTTGCAATCTTTATGCCTCTATGAAATAAGAACATAAATATAGATAAGACAGAAATTGCCCCCCACAATCCAAGCTCTTCACCAATTATGGCAAATATAAAATCAGTATGTGGTTCTGGAAGAAAAAGATTTTTTTCAAGACTATTGCCAATACCAAGACCCTTTATTCCGCCATTTCCAAGGCTAATTAATGATTGCTGGGCCTGATAACCCAAATCTTGGCTTATGGCTCCCGATTCACCAAAAATAGAACTTATCCAGTAGATTATGCGTTTCATCCTATAAGGCATCATAAGCATTACAGGTATCATAATTGCTAATGCCCCTCCAGAGGCTGCAGCTAGGTGAGAAAATTTTGCTCCCCCTATAAATAGCATAATAAATCCAATTATTCCTAAAACTGCAGCTGTGCTAAAATCAGGTTGAATTATAATTAAAAACAATATAACGGCAATTATTAAAAGTGGTGGAAAAATTCCTGTGTAAAAATCTTTTATTCTACTCCCTTTTTTATCCATATAATACGACAAATAAATAATCAAAGATAATCGAGCGATATCTGATGTTTGCATTGAAATAAACCCTAAGCTCAGCCATCGATCAGCAGAAGTGGATCCATTAAATACCGACATTGCTTTTGTAAGAAATAAAAGAAAAATAGATATAATTATAAAATATGGAGCTATTGATTTTAGCTTCCTATAATCCAGTATGGCAAAGAAAAACATTGCAGTCACTCCAATGATCATCCTTTTTAAATGAGATCGAAGATAGATTGTATCACTTAATCCGCTAGAAAGATATAGTGATTTGAACGAACTCGCGCTATAAAGCATGACCATTCCAATTCCGCATAAAGCTAAAATTATCCATAATAATGTTTTGTCATATTTTTTAATTATAATATCTAACTGCATTATGCATGAGCCACGTTTTTTACTATTTTCTTAAATTCATTTCCTCTGTGTTCATAATTTTTAAATTGATCAAAACTAGCGCAGCCTGGAGATAGCAGAACTATATCTCCAGAAACTGCGCTTTTTCTACATTCCTCTACCGCATCCCTGAGGCTGAATACTTTATTCAGCTCTACCGCATCCCTGAGAGCAATAGATATTTTATTACGAGCTTCACCGTATGAAACTATTTTTTTGATGTTTTTGTTTAGAAAAGGGAATAATGAATTAAAATCACTATCTTTATCTTTACCGCCTAGTATTAGTATTATTGGATTATTGAAGGAAGCAATAGCTGCTATAACAGACTCAACATTTGTTGCTTTTGAATCATTGTAATACGTTACTCCTGAAATTGTTTCTACTTTTTCCAATCTATGTTCAATGCCGCTAAAATTTGATAAAGTCTCTGAAATATGCTTATTTGATACATTTAATATTTTAGCAACAGATGCTGCAGCTAAAATATTTGAAAGATTATGTTTACCTTTTAAAGCAACACTGTCGATACTTGTTATTTTGGTTTGATTTTCAGCGATATGAGAATTATTAATTTTTAAAGTATTTTGATTATCATTAACCAATCCAAAGGATATTTTATTTGTGTGTAAATTTTTGCATTTATTTGCTAATTGGGAATCATCAGAGTTAAATAGTAGATAACTTTCAGAGTCATGATTTATTGCAATTTTCATCTTCGCTTTAATGTACGCTTCCATGTTTTCATATCTGTCTTGATGATCAGGCGTAATATTTAATAGGATAGAAATAAAAGGTTTAAATGTAGATATATGCTCTAATTGAAAGCTGGATAGCTCAAGAACATATATTCTATTCTCGTCGCATTGAGCAAGATCATCTAATATTGCCTTAGAAAAAGCAAATCCGATATTTCCTGCTAAGACTGGATTGAGATCGCTTTTATTTAAAATATCGTTAATAATGCTGACAGTTGTAGTTTTCCCATTAGTACCAGTAACTGCGATAATTGGCTTATCTGTAAACCAGCTTGCAAACTCTATTTCGCTTACAATTGTGATTCCTTTGTTTTTAGCATTTCTTATAATTTCAATTTTGTCAGATATTCCAGGAGAAATAATCCATAAATCTGAATTATATATTTTATTTGTATGACCACCAATTTCAAGGTTTATACCCATTTCATGTGCTTTTTTGAAGAATGTTTTATTGTTTATTTCACTTGAATCGCTTACTAAAACATTTGCACCTAGTTTTTTTGCTAAGAGCGCTGCGCCTTGACCGGTTTCACCAATTCCAATGATTGCAATATTTTTATTCTTAGGATTTATTCTTTTTGAAGTTACCATTAGCGGATTTTAAATGTTGTTAAAGTTAAAAGAGCAAGCAATAGACCCACTATCCAGAATCTTATCACAATCCTAGATTCAGGATAACCCTTAAGTTCAAAGTGGTGATGGAAAGGTGTCATAAGAAAAAGTTTTTTTGGTTCTCCATATTTTCGCTTTGTATATCTATAATATGATACTTGAAGAATTACTGATAGCGCTTCAGCTACAAATACACCACCAATTATGACTAGCAAAAATTCTTTTTTAAGAAGAATTGCCAATGTCCCCAACGCCGCACCTGTTGATAGAGACCCAACATCTCCCATGAAAACCTCAGCTGGTGCAGCATTAAACCAAAGATATCCTATACATGCCCCGACGCAAGCAGCGGAAAAAATAGTTAATTCTCCAACTCCAGGAAGATAAATAATGTTCAGATAGTCAGAAAAATCGATACGACCACTTATATATGCAATTGCTGAAAATACCGTAAAACATATTGCCAATAAACCTGAAGCTAATCCATCTAAACCATCAGTTAAATTGACAGCATTTGATGATCCCGTAATTACTAAAATAATAATTAGAGGGTACAATAGTCCAAAATCAACTACAGCGTCTTTTAAAAATGGAACTGATGTTACCGTTCTAAAATTGTCCCATGTGGGTGTGTTATAAATCCAAAAAGAAATTATCACTCCAAGAGAAATTTGACCCGCAAGTTTATATTTAGCTACTAAACCGCTTTTAATTTTTTTGATTGTTTTTAGGTAGTCATCAAGAAAACCAATTAGACCCATCCAAATAATTGAAATCAGAACAATCTGAATATATGAGTTTTGCAGATCAGCAAGAAGAAGAGTGGGGAGGATAATTGCTGTAAGGATAATTAACCCCCCCATTGTTGGAGTGCCTCTCTTTTTTATATGGCTCTCCGGGCCATGTTCTCGAATTTCTTCACCAATTTGATTTTGACGAAGTTTTCGAATTATGACCGGTCCGAGGATGAAGCTAATAAAAAGCGCCAGAATAGCTGCCGCAGCGCTTCTAAAAGTAATATATTGAAAAACATTAAGGGGCGAGAAGACTTCTTTTAGTGGCTCAAGAAAATTATAAATCATTTTATCTCTAATAATCTTTCCACTATCGTTTCCATTTTCATTCCTCTTGACCCTTTCACAAGCACTTTATCCTTGGGTGAGATTATTTCGCTTGCGAATTCAGATAGCTCTGTTTTAGTCTTAAAATGATGGTTGATTTTAACTTTTTTAATTGCTTCGTTAGTTGAGTAAGTATGATTTCCATAGGTTAAAACTGCTTCTAGATTTATTTCATCACACTTTCTACCTACAGCCATATGTTGATCAACTGAAAGGTCGCCAAGTTCAAGCATATCGCCAAAAATAAAAATCTTTTTTCCTTCACCTGAAAACGCGCTTAGATAATCAATAGCTGCTACGGTTGATTCAAGATTTGCATTATATGTGTCATCTATAACTATATAAGATCCATTATTTTTAACCTCACATCTTCCTTTTGGGGGAATAAATGTGTGCACCCTATCTTTAATTGCATCCCATTCAACACCTAGCTCTCTTGCTATTGCAGTACTGGCAATTATATTTTTGGCAAAAGATAGATTTGGTGAGAAGGTGGGTATTTCTTCGGCGTTTATGGTCAAAGTAATTGTACCATCTTCATCATAATGAATGTCTGCAGGATAATCGCAATCAGGATTTATTCCAAAAGAAATAGATTTACTAGGCGCCTTAATCTTGCGCACTTTATCATCAGCATAATTTATAAATGCAATGCCATCATGTAAATTTTCAAAAATGGCAGCCTTGGTTTTTGCTACAGCATCAATGCTTCCAAACCCTTCAAGATGCGCGGGAGCTATATTTGTAATAAGTCCAATATTTGGTTTGGCTATCTTTGCTAGTATATCAATATCACCAATTTGATTGGCACCCATTTCAAGGATTGATGCTCCATGAAAACTAGTTAGCTGCAACAAGGTAAGCGGAAGACCGATAGATGTATTATAATTTCCTTCCGTAGCATGAATATCAAATTTTGAAGAAAGTATGTGCTTTAGAAGTTCTTTCGTTGATGTCTTCCCATTAGTACCAGTAATTCCAATTACAGGTATATCATATTGCGACCTCCATTCAGTGGCAACTTTACCTATAGCCTTAACTGTATCTGAAACTTCAATTTGATTTCCATTTACATCAGGTATAAGCTCAGAAACGATTGCGCATAACGCACCTTTTTTAAAAACATCATTTAAAAATATAGTACCATCAACATTCTCACCTTTGATAGCTATATATAGGTCGCCTTTTTGAATTTCTCTACTATCAGTTGTAATGCCATTGATATTTTCAACTATATCCGCACCAATCGCTTTCGTGAAAATCTTTGAAAATGTTCTAGAATTTGGAAGATTTATTCTCATAAATATTTCTCAATTATTTCAATATCAGAGTATTCTATCTTTTTCCCCTTAATGTCTTGATAATCTTCTCTTCCTTTTCCTAAAACAACTAAAGTATCATTACTCTTCATTTTAGATATAGCTTTTTTCAGGCCAAATTCTCTGTCATTGAAGATCTCATATTTATTAGCATTAAGTCCTTTAGTGATTTCTAAATTAATTTCATCGATATTTTCAAATCTTGGATTATCAGGTGTAATCCATAATTTTTCTGCAAAATCGGCAGCAATTTTACCCATTTTATTTCGTTTTGAATTGTCTCTGTTACCACCACACCCAAATAAAACGTACACCTTCTTTTTTTTGCCAATCAATTTTTTGATTGTAGATAAAACTTTGATATAAGAATCAGGAGTATGTGCATAATCAACAACAATATTTTTATTACCACTAGTTTTAAAAACCTCCATTCGTCCATCTATTACCTTTACATTATTGATTCCATTTTCAATTTTCTTTAAGCCGATATTTAAAGCAATCCCAACGCTTGCTGCAGATATAATATTTTCAGCATTAAATTCTCCAATTAATTTAGAATTGAAGGCAATCTCTTCATTTCCAGCTCTTATTAATCCATTTATCCCTTCAAGAGAGTAATTAATTTTTTTAAAAAAAATATCTGACTTATTTTTCGTTGAAATGCTTATTACTGGTGCAGAGGACTCATTTTTTATTCTTGCACCATATTCGTCATCTACATTTATAATTGAAGTGCTTGTAATTGGCATCATTCTAAAAAGCTTGGATTTTGCTCTGAAATATGTTTCCATATCATTGTGGTAGTCTAAATGCTCGTTTGATAAATTTGTAAATACAGATATATCAAAATCAATATCTGCAACCCTTAATTGGTCTAACGCATGTGATGAGACTTCCATTACGACATGGGAGAAATTATCATCCGAAAGGTTTCTTAGTATCTTATGTAGCGTTATAGGATCAGGGGTTGTTAATGTTTTATTTTTGTCATAGCCATCTGCAATAAGACCCAGTGTTCCTATTTGAGCAACTTTATAGTTGGCAGATTTTAAAATTGAATAAATCAATGAAGCAGTTGTGGTTTTGCCATTCGTTCCTGTTATTCCAACTACTTTAAGTTCTTTCGAAGGATAGTTGTAAAATTCTGCAGATACTCTGCTTGCAGCTAGCCGAGTATTACTTACTTTTATGTTTGGAACAGAAAGTTTGCTAACATTTTTGCCATTTGAAATTACTGCAGATGCACCATTTTCAACTGCCTCATTTATAAAATCATGCCCATCATTTACAGTTCCATTGATTGCAACAAACAAACTTCCCTTTTTAGCATCTTTTGAGCTAGTGCAGATTTTATTGATATTAACATCTGATATATCATTCTTATCCTGAACTATATCTTTTATTAAAGAATCTAATTTCACTACTTGAGGCCCATATCCAATAAGGTTCCTGGGAGTTTTTTTGTTCCAGGTTTGGGATTCTGCCAAACAACTTTGCCTGAGCCAGCAAATTTTGGCTTTAATTTATTTTTAATTAGAAGTTTTTTAGCTTTTTTAATACTCATGCCTCTTACATCAGGTATAATTACATATCCATCTGTGTAAGGGGTATAAGTATTTTTGGTCATTAAAGCTGGCAAAGCATCATTCTCATTTAAAGCCAAAGCGCCGCGTGAAAAATCCTCATTTTTTTTATAATGTTTAAAAGTGTCATCTAAATTTATAATTCTTTGTGCTATTCTTTTAAAAAGTGGAGCTGCGCCATATCCTCCCCAATGCAAACCGTGTTTGGGCTCATCCAAGACCACAACACCAACAACCTGAGGGTTTTCAGATGGAAAAAAACCTGCAAAATTAGAAATATATTTTTTCGAATATGAGCCATTCATGTATTTAAGCGCTGTACCAGTTTTTCCAGCAATTGACCATCCTTCAATATTTGCTTTTGTGCCAGTACCTTCGCTAACAACCTTTTCTAAAATATTTTTCATTTCAGCCATAATTTCAGGTTTAGTGATTTTTCTGATTGGCTTTGGTTTTGATGCAAAAACTATATCGCCATTTTCGTTAATAATTTGCTTAACAAGCTGGGGCTTAAGTAATACGCCTCCATTTGCAATTGCGGCATATGCTGAAGCGATCTGTAAAACAGTAACTGCAACTTCATACCCAATTGAAATCGAAGCTACTGACATATGGTTCCATTCACTTTTTTTTCTTAAGATTCCTTGTGATTCTCCAGGGAATCCTATTCCAGTATATGAACCAAATCCATAGCTTTTAGAGGCGCTGTAAAGAGGATCTCTTCCTATTTTTTGGGCAATCTTAATTATTCCAACATTGCTAGAATTCGCAATAATCTGAGGAAATGTTAGTACACCAAATTGCTCATGATCAGAAATTGTCCAACCATCTATCTCTACTTTACCTTCTTCGCAATTAAATTCATCTGATTTATTTACCTTTCCAGATTCCAGTGCAGCTGTTGCAGTAACAATTTTATATGTAGATCCAGGCTCAAATCGATCTGTGACAACCTTGTTTTTTTGATTCTCAAGTGAATATTGATTGGGATTGTTTAAGTCAAAATCAGGCAAAGATGCCATGGCTAAAATATTCCCGTTCTGAGGATTCATCAGAATACCCATAGCACCTTTAGCATCGGATTCATCTATTCTTCTTTGCAGTTCTTCCTGCAAAATACTTTGGTATTCAATATCAATTGTTAATTGAATATTAGACCCTTCAATTGGTTCTTTAATTGGAAAGCTTGACTTATAAAATGATCCTTTTCTTCCCGCAACATTTTTTTGCTTAACAACCCAACCATCTGTTCCAGATAAATATTTTTCATAATATCTTTCAATTCCTACTAAACCAGAATCATCATCATTAGTAAAACCAATAATTTGGCTTGCAATATTTGAATGTGGGTACGAGCGCCTTGAATTTTTACTTGTTATAAGTTCAGGGAGTTCCTTTTCAATTTGCTCTCCAATTTTTCTACTAACCTTTAATTCTAATACCTGGTAACCTCTTTTTTTGTTATTTAATTTTTTAGAATAAAAATTAAAATCACGCCCAGTTATGTTTGAAAGAGAAGTTGCGATTCGATCTATGTCTCTTACTTTTTCTGCATGAACCCCGACAGAATAATGAATAATATTTTTTGTTAACTGTACTTCGTTTTTATCAAAAATATTTCCTCTTACTGCAATAAGAGGTTCTTGCCTTTTGCTCTGCTTAAAGCCTATTGTTCTGTAATGGGATCCATCAATCACCATTATTTTAATTAATCGCATAGACAGCCCTGCCCAAATAAGCAAAAATCCTAACGAAATAAATATTATGCGTGAGCGGTATTTATGATAGCTTTTAGTCATTTAGAAGAGCAATATCTTTTTGACCTACATAAATCATTATTGTTTCAGGCTTTGCTGGAATCATACCGAGCTCAGTTCTTGCTACGTATGAAATTCTATCACCTCGAGATAATTTTGATATTTCGATTTCAAGCTCGTCGATGGTGTTTCTTAGTTCAAAGGCAACCTGTTTTTGTGTTTCAATATTAATCACTGTTTCATCAATTTCAGTGTAAACCCATAAATATATCAGTAGTCCTGCGATTGATAAAATCGAACTGCAAAAGAATAAAAAGCTTTGCAAATATTCTCTATTTTTTCTTGATCTTCTTCTTCTTTTTGTATTTGCCATTTTATTTTTTTTCTAACGCTCTAACTTTAGCGCTTCGAGATCTTCTGTTAAGCTGTATTTCTTCTGTGGAAGGGGTAAGGGGTTTTTTTGTTAAAACGAAGGCTTTATTTCTTTTTTTCAATTCACGAAAAAAGTTTTTTACAATTCTATCTTCAATAGAATGATATGACATTATAACAAGCCGTCCCTCTTTATTCAAATATTGTAAAAATATATCCAAAAAGATTTTTAATTTTTCAATTTCACCATTAACTGCAATGCGAATGGCTTGAAAAACTCTTGCTAAGGTTTTATTTCTTTGGTTTAGAGGTGTTGACTTTTTAATAGCATCCGCAAGATCTATAGTAGTATTTATAGT